>Ga0228536_1000483_pt1 | contig 72401 bp, 60 predicted proteins | sample SJ1Smetagenome_FD_168611 | JGI IMG/M metagenome (GOLD analysis project Ga0228536, IMG submission 168611) | Enriched culture of PCE-dechlorinating microbial communities from Ithaca, New York, USA - SJ1.S | ecosystem: Engineered > Modeled > Simulated communities (microbial... > Unclassified...
GTTGTGTGCGGAAGCGGGTGAAGCAACCGCACAAAAGATGCTGCTCTCGGGGTGCAGGTTGTGGGTGTCCGTTCGGCCCGGGCTGCCCCAGGGGGAGTGGGGCTGTGGTGGATGGCGGAGCCGGCTCCGCTTGGCGGCGAAGGCATGACGAAGGGGCGACGGAACGAGGATCTCTTCCTCGTTCCGTCGCCCCTTGCACTGTCATGTCTCGGGGCCTTTTTTGCGGCCGCCCGGGAGTTTTTCCCGTTTTCCGGATTTTTTCCTTCAGTGTCCGGTTCCGTCCATTTTGCCGCCGGAATTATTCCTCCGGTGCCGCAGGAGCGTGGGCGGGTTTAGGAGGCTCCTTCCTCTTGATCATGTCCGAGATGAAGGGCCACGCGATGGAGACGGCCGCAAGCGCGAGAAGAGTGATGCAGATGGGGGAGCGCACGAAGATCGACAGTGCCCCGTCGGAGAGCATGAGGGACTGGCGGAAGGACTGTTCCATGGACTGTCCCACCACCACGGCCAGGATGAGCGGCGCCGTGGGGATCTTGAAGGATTTCATGAAGTACCCCACCAGGCCGAAAAGGACGAGGATGTGAAACTCCATGACGCTGTAATTGATGGTGTAGACCCCGAGAAGGGCAAGGACGATCACCAGCGGGTAGAGAATACGGGGGGGCACCGAGAGAACCCGCACCAGGGCACCCGCAAGGGGGATGTTGATGATCGCGCAGACCACGTTCGCGAGGAAGAGGCTGGCGATGACGCCCCAGGCCACGTCCGGATGGTGCTGGAAGAGCAGGGGGCCGGGCTGGAGGCCGAGGATCAGCAGGGCTCCCAGCATGACTGCGGTCGTGCCCGATCCCGGCACGCCCAGGGTCATCATGGGGATCATGGCGCCGATGGAGCAGGCGTTGTTCGCCGCCTCGGGGGCTGCGAGCCCTTCGATGGCGCCCTTGCCGAACTCTTCGGGGTGCTTGGAGAGCTGCTTCTCGTTGTTGTAGGCCATCATGGCGGCGATGGTCCCGCCCGCTCCGGGGAGGATACCGATGAGGAATCCCACGGGCGTCTGGCGGAGAATGGGAAGCCAGCTCCGCTTCCACTGCTCCATGGAGATCCATATGCGGCCGAACTTTCTCTGGATCGCCTGGGCGCCCTTGGCCTTGATGGTCTCGAAGTTCTTGAACACCTCGCCGATGCCGTAGACGCCGATGATGACCACTACGAAATCAATGCCCGACTGGAGCTCCGGAAGGCCGAAGGTGAAACGCTGCACCCCCGATTGGAGATCGATGCCCACGGTGGTGATCATGAGTCCGATCAGGAGGGAGATCATTCCCTTGAGGAGAGCTTCCTTGGAGATGGCCGCGGTGGCCGCCAGGGCGAAGACCATGAGCGTGAAGTACTCCGGGGGGCCGAACCGCAGGGCGAAGCGGGCCATGGGGACCGCCAGGGCCACGAAAGCCACGGCGGAAAGCAATCCGCCGATGAAGGAAGCAATGGCGGACATGGCAAGGGCGGCCTCGGCCTGGCCCTTCTGTGCCATGGGATAGCCGTCGAAGCAGGAGGCCACGGCGGCGCCGTCGCCGGGGATGTTGAGCAGAATGGAGCTTCGGGAGCCGCCGAACATGGCTCCGTAGTAGATGGCGCACATGGTGATGAGCGCCGTCTCGGGCCTCATGGCGTAGGTGAGGGGGAGAAAGAGCGCTACTCCCGTGGAGGGCCCCAGACCAGGAAGCATGCCGAGAACCGTGCCGAGAACGCTGCCGAAGGCCATGTAGGCCAGGTTCATCGGCGTTGCGGCGACGGAGAATCCGTAAAGAAGGCTCTGCAGAATGTCCATGATGTCCTCGCCTCCGCCCTAGGGGAGATTGATCTGGAAGGCTTTCACGAACACCACCCACAGTCCCAGGGTGAAGAGGACCGTGATGATGCCGTTGAGCTTCCATGCCGATTTGCCGTTCACGAGAAAGAGCAGTCCTCCGAGAAAGAGCAGCGTCGAGGGGATGAAGCCGATGTGTTCGAAGAGAAAACCGTAGGCGAAGGAGAGGAGGATCGTGCCTCCCGTGAGGATCCAGTAGCCGGGATCCTTGGCCTTGCCCGCCTTGTCCCTGTGTCCCGCCGCGGCGCGCTTTCGGTCCACCAGGAGAACCGCGAGGCCGAGGAGCATCGTCAGGACGCCCAGGGTGGCGGGAAAGTAGATGGGAGCCCAGGGATTGCCTATCGCGGCCTTGGGCAACTGAAACGCCTGGATCGTATAAACCGCTCCGAAACAGAGGGAGACGAGTCCCACTATCGTGTCGCGTCGCATGGCATCACCTCATGGATTGTCTGAATGTCCCTTTCGGCAAGCCGGGGGACCGAAGGCCCTGCGGCCCGTGGGCAGACGGGCCGCAGGCGACCGGAGAACGTGTTGTCCGACTATTGGGCCTGCTTGTAGAGGCCGATCTCGGTGAGGAGCGTCTTGTACTCCTCGTTGGTCTTTTCGAGGAAGGTCGCGAAATCGGAGGAACCCATGAAGGCCTTCGTCCAGCCGTTGCGCTTGCAGATCTCGTCCCACGAGGCCGTCTGAACCATCTTGCCCAGGGCGTCCTCCATGAAGGCCTTCTCCGCCTGGGGCATGTCGGGAGCGCCGAAGATGCCGCGCCAATTGATGAACACCGTGTCGATGCCCTGTTCCTTCAGGGTGGGCACTGCCGCAAGGGGGCCCTCGGCGATGCGCTCGGGGGAGGTCACGGCGAGGACCCGGATGTCACCGGCCTCAAGGGGACCCACGACTTCCGCCATGCCCGTGGAGAGGACGCCCACGTGGCCGCCGAGAAGAGCCGCCAGGCTCTCGCCGCCCTGGAAGGGGATATAGGCGATCTCTTTCAGGCCCGAGACGCCCGCGGCATGAGCGGCCTGAAGAATCTGGAGATGGTCCATGCTTCCCGGAGAGGAGGCGCCGCCGATTTTGACGCTCTTGGGATCCTTCTTCAGCGCCTCGATCACGTCGGTCATGGACTGATAGGGCGAGTCCTTGGGAACGGCGAATGCGCCGTAGTCATTGATGAGCATGGCGATGGGGGTGACGTTCTTGTAGCTCAGTTCGGTCTGGCCGGTGAGGTTGATGAGAAGAAGGGGGGGGGAGTAGACGATGAGGGAATAGGGATCGCCGGCCTTCTTCTGCACGTATGCGAGGGCTACACCGCCGCCGCCGCCGGGTTTGTTGATCACGGGCATGGGGGATTTCACGAGCCCCTCTTCCGTGAGAACCTTGGTGGCCATGCGCATGGTCGTGTCCCAGCCGCCGCCGGGACCTGCAGGAGCGATGCACTCGAAGGGTTTGGAAGGATAGTCGCTTGCGAAAGCGGCTCCGGCGACAAACAGTACCGCCAGTGCCAGGAGGAGCAGAATCGAACGTCTCATGCTGGTGTCACCTCCGAACAGGGTCATTCGCCTCGGCGCAAAGCGCCTTCCGCGATGCCGAAAAACAGAATCCCCTCCGCGATGGCGTAACGCGAGACTTCTTCCGTGCACCAACCCCTTTCACCTCTGATCTGAGAGAACGCACGACAATGTTTCCTGCGTGTCGTGGAGAGTGAAGCGCCGTCTTCGGGGTTTCTCCGTCTCCGGAAGCCGCATCTGTGCCGACGGATACGGCTTCGTGCGGGAGCGGGGGTGTGCCGCCGGCGCTAGCGCGACGAGACAGGGGAGTATTTTTCGGGGGACGTTTCCCGTTCGTCCTCGCCGTTGTCCTCGCCGTTTCCAGATGCCTCGCTTTCCAGGGAGACGAGGTAGGCGTCGAGGGCGGTCTGGAGATGGGCTTTCACGAGGTGCTCTACCGCAGCGAGATTTTTCTCCGCGACGGCGTCGAGAATGGCCCGGTGCTGCACGAGAACGTCGGCCTGACGCGGTTTTTTGCCCAGAGTGATCCTGCGGAAGCGGTGGAGGTACTCCCGGTAGGTTCCGATGAGCTGAATGAGCCGGGGCATTTTCGAGCTGGCGATGAGGGCGTCGGTGAACTCCTGGTGGTCCTTGAAGACCGCTTCGTTGTCGCCGCAGGCCATGTGACGTTCCGCGCTGTCCAGACAGGCCCGGAGAAAGGCGAGTTCTGCCGGAGTGATGCGCTCGGCGGCGGCAAGTGTGGACATGACCTCCAAAGCCTGCCGGATGGAGTAGATCTCGATGATGTCCTCCCGGGAGAAACCTTTCACGACGACGCCCTTGCGGGGGAGGTACTCGACGATGCCCTCCATTTCGAGTTTGCGCAGGGCTTCCCGCACGGGGGTGCGACTCACGCTCATCCGGTCTCCCAGTTCGCTCTCGACGAGGCGGTCTCCGGGTTTGAGTTCTCCGTTGAAGACGGCTTCGCGGAGGCGGTCGTAGATCATGTCGCGGATGGGCTTGACGGATCCCGGATCGAAGGTGTCCAACATGGCCATGAAGCAATCCCTCCCGCACGATGGATAGAAGTGAAAAGTTTTTGTTTTTTTGCCTGAGGAAACGTTTTCCCGGAAGGCGACGAGCGACTGCCGAAACCGCTTTTGTGTGCCGCAGCGGCAGGACTGGAAAAGCTGTCGCCTTGCTTTGCAAGACCTGTGATTTTTAAAAACAGTCCCCCCGTTCGTACGGGGCGGAAGACGTCTCCATGTAGGGACGAAAAAAGATCTTCCCCAGAGCTTGTTGCGAAAAATCGTCGGAAGAACTATGATGCATACGGGATACGGGATACCGTTCACAAAATCTATTTTAGAGGCTTTCGTTTTTTTGTCAAATGGGAACAGAGGCGTTGAAAATGTTCTGACAAGATTTTCGGAACGGATGGTGAGAGAACATGCGCTACGAGGCGGCTCAGGCGGGAACGCTGGAATCCTCGGATTGTCTCGTGACTCTGGCGCCGAGCGGAGAATTCTCCTTCGAGTACCGGAGCGGCAACGGAGGACTCTTCGCGGAGCGGACCGAGGCGATGGTGCGGGAGATCCTGGAGCGCTACGGCACTCCCTGTCTCCGCGTGCAGATTTCGGATCAGGGTGCCCTGGAGGCGACGTTGCGGGCGCGGCTCGAAATCGCACTCGAGCGGGCCCTGCGGAAGGAGTGACGTTCGTGAAACCGCGCAGATCCATGCTCTACATGCCGGGCAATTCGCCGGGAATGCTCCAGCACGCGCCGGTCTTCGGCGCCGACAGCGTCCTGCTCGATCTGGAGGACGCTGTGGCGGTGGCCGAGAAGGACGCGGCGAGGCGGCTGGTGGCGCACTTCCTCAGGGTTCTCGATTTCGGCCGCGTGGAGGTGACGGTGCGGATCAACGGTGCCGACACACCCTATTTCGAGACGGACCTGGAGGAGATCATTCCCGCGAGGCCCTCGGCGGTGCGACTGCCCAAGTGTCAGAGTCCCGGAGATGTCCTTCGGGCGGACGCACTCATGACGACCATCGAGGAGCGCCACGGCATGGAGGCCGGTACCGTGGGTATCCATGCCATGCTGGAGACGGCGAGGGGGCTGGAGCACGCCTTCGAGATCGCCACGGCCTCGCCGAGGGTGAAGGCCCTCACGCTCGGCGGACAGGATCTCACCGCCGATCTGGGGGTGCAGAAGACTCGGGAGGGGTGGGAACTCTTTTACGCCCGGGGGCGGGTGGTCATGGCCGCGAGAGCCGCGGGTATCGCGGCCTTCGATACGGTGTGGACCGACGTGGACGACCCCGAGGGGCTCGCGGCGGAGGCGAAGCAGATTGTCGAGATGGGGTTCACCGGGAAGGCCGCGATTCATCCCAGCCAGATTCCGGTCATTCACGAGGCGTTCCGCCCCGACCCCAGGGAATTCCGGAGGGCCTGGCGCATCGTTACCGCCGCGGAAGAGGCGGAGCGGCAGGGAAAGGGCGTTCTGCTCGTGGACGGCAGAATGGTGGACGGCCCCATCGTGGTCAGGGCTCAGCGGCTTCTGGACCTGGGGGTTCTCTATGGCATGAAGGGAGACGAGACGGCATGAGACGGGCGAAGATGGTTCGAAACGCCATCGGGCGCTTCGTGCCCGCGGATGTACCGGGAATCGGCTCCTTCGAGCCCTACGCCGGTGCCATGGCGAAAATCGCGGAGAGGCGGGAGCGACCGAGGATCTGCGCGCCCCTGAAGGCGACGCCGCCGTCCCGGAACAAGGTCGCGCCGGATCTTAAGGAGGCGGTCCGCCGCTCCGGCCTGGAAAACGGCATGACCATCTCCTTTCACCATCATTTCCGCAACGGCGATGCGCTCATGTCGCTGGTGCTCGCCACACTGGACGAGATGGGCTTCCGCGATCTCACCCTCGCGCCGAGTTCCCTCCCCGACACGGCGGACTTCGTGGCGGACTACATCCGGCGGGGAGTGGTGACCCGCCTGCACACCTCGGGTCTTCGCGGGGAGGTCGGCAGGGCCGTCTCGGCAGGGGAGCTGGAAATTCCCGTGGTCATCCGCACGCACGGCGGGCGGGCCCGGGCCGTCGAGGAGGGAAGCATCGCCATCGACGTGGCCTTCATGGGGGCTCCCGCCTGCGACGTCCTGGGAAACTTCACCGGGTGCATCGGCAAATCCGCCTGCGGTGCCCTGGGGTATGCTCAGGTGGACGTGCGCCACGCCAGGCACGTCATCGCCCTGACGGACGACCTGATGGACTATCCCGTCCGCCCGCGCATCTCCGTGCCGCAGTATCTGGTCGATCAGGTGGTGGTGGTGGACAGCCTGGGCGATCCGACGAAGATCGCCACGGGAGCGGCCCGGATCACCCGGAATCCCGTGGATCTCTGCGTGGCGAAGAACGCCTTCGACCTCGTGGTCGCCTCGGGATTGCTCGCGCCGGGGTGCTCTTTCCAGGTCGGCGCGGGCGGAGCGAGCCTTGCCGTGGCGGCCTTCGTGCGGGAGCATCTCCGAGAGAAGGGCATCCGGGGCAGTTTTGGTTTGGGGGGCATCTCGGGATTCATGTCCGGCATGCTCGAAGAGGGGCTCTTCAACGCCATGTTCGACGTGCAGAGCTTCGATTCGGCGGTGACGGGATCGATGGTGCGCAACCCTGACCACATCGAGATCGATGCCTCCTGGTACGCGAATCCCCTGAACAAGGGATGTCTGGTGCACAACCTGGATGTGGTGATCCTCGCCGCCCTGGAGGTGGATCCGGAATTTCACGTGAACGTCATGACCGGCAACGACGGGGTGCTCCGGGGTGCCTCTGGAGGACACGCCGACACGGCGGCGGGAGCCAAGCTCGCCATCGTCGTGGCGCCCTCGTTCCGCGGTGGTGTCCCTACCATCAAAGACTCGGTCAAGACCGTGATCACCCCCGGGGAGACCGTGGACGCCATCGTCACCGAACGGGGGATCTGCATCAACCCTGCCCGGACGGATTTGCTGGAGGCCGCGCTGAAGGCGAACCTTCCCGTGAAGGACATCACCGACCTGAAGAAGGAGGTGGAGCGCCTCACAGGGGTTCCCCGCCCGGTGGAGTACGACGAGGATCACATCGTGGCCGTGGTGGAGTACCGGGACGGAACGCTCCTGGACACGGTCTGCCGAACACTCCGGAGGTGAATTTCCCCCCCTCGGAGTCGAAGGGGACGGTCGTGCGGGGGGCACCGCGGGCGGTGTGGTCTGAGCGGCGGAAAGAGCGAGCGGGAAGTCCACCGGCGGAAGTTTTCGTGGTTTTTCGAGGAAGGTTTTCCGGTGGGTGCGCACGATGTCCGGGAAAGAGCGCGACCGCAAAGCAAGAGGGACGGAACGATTCCGTCCCTCTTGCTTTGTTTTGAGAAGGATGCGAGCGCGTCGCAGAGGAACCTGCCGGGCCTCCTCTCTCGCGTCCGCAGAGCGGCAAACTCCAGGGAACGGAAGGACGGAAGGTCCCGGGGTGTCCGTCTCTTATGGTAGAATACCACAGGCAATTTCAGGACAACGGGGAGTGACGTTCGTGGCGCAGAAAAGGAAAAGTGCGGGAAGCAAGGTGTCTCCGACGGGGACGGGAATCGTGGGGAAGGGCGGCATCTCGCTCCAGGGGATGCTCCAGTGGCTGTGTTTGCTCTGCATGGGCGTTTCCCTCGCGGTGCCCAACCTCGTCTACTCGGGGATGAACTGGTTTCAGACGCTTCATTTCATGAAATGGGTGGTGGCGCTCGTTCCCCTGGCGGTGCTCTGCATCGTCGCCGGTCTTGCTGTGGCCTTCAAAGGAACGGAGAAAATCCGTTTCACCATCGACCCCTTCGGATGGATCTGGCTCGCCTTCCTCCTGTATGTCACCGCCCAGCCCCTGTGGACGGAGATCAAGTCCGTTCCGACCTTTGCCCGGGAGTGGTTCTTCTTCGCCTCCCTCTGGGCGGCCTACGTGCTCTGCTACAATTTCCTTCCCAGGGACCGTTTCCGGTGGATTCTCTGGGGGGCGAACCTGAACGCCGCGTGCAACGTGATCTTCGCGGAGCTGCAGATCCGCAATCTGAGCGGTCCCTTCGCCTTCATCCTCCCCACGCCGGAAAACTACATCGGCAACACGGGACAGCAGGAGATGTTCGGTCTCTGGGTGGCCATGGCCTGCCTGAACAGCATTTACCTCCACGTGGCCTACGGCAGGGAGGAGGGGGCCTACCGCCGCGCCCTGCCGGTGCGTCTCGCCAACATCCTTCTCCTTGTTGTCAACGCCTGGGGACTCTGGGGCTCCACCACCCGGGCGGCGATCCTCTCCCTGGGTGTGGCTGTGGCCGTGATGGCTCTCGTCGCCTGGCGGAACGAGGAGGCGCGGCATCTTCGCCGTCTCGGAGGCATCGTCTCCCTTCTCGTCCTGGGCCTTTTGGCGACGGTGCTCTTCAACGCCGGGCGCGCCGGCTCCCTGGAGTCGAAATGGATGGACGTACTGAAGAATCCCGAGACCGTGGGAGGGCGCATCGACATCTGGGCCACCTCGTGGACCATGATCACCCAGCAGCCCCTGAAGGGGGTCGGACTGGGGCAGTTCAAGTGGCACTATCTGGACGCCCAGAAGGAGACGTTTCAGCGTTCTCCGAACCGGGACTGGAAGTTCACCATGTGGGCACACAACGAGTACCTGCAGTTCTTCGCCGAGTTTGGCCTTGTGGGAGGGCTTCTGGTGATCGCTCTTCTTCTGTGGCTCCTCTGGGCCTTTCTCGGCATCGTGGTGCGACGGGAGAAAATTCCGCTGGAGACACTCTGGGCCTTGGCGATGCTCGCGTTGATCTGGTTCGATGCGCTTTGGTCCAGGCCTTTTCGGAGGATCGAGAACGCCCTGTGGATCTCCGCCGCCTTCGCCTTTGCCACGTCGGTACTGCTTCCGGAGCGCCTTTCCTGGAGCACGTTGCGGCGCCCGGTGTTGCAGCGCGGCGTGGGTGCCCTGCTCGCCGCGGTCGCCCTCTTCGGCCTGGTTTTTCTCGGCCAGGGCATGAAAGGGGACCGCACCATCGCCGAGGCCATGCGGGCGCGAACGCCTCAGGCCCAGCGGGCGCTGCTGGAAGAGGCGAAAAAGGCGTTCATGGTGCGGGACATCGCGGAGCGGCAGGTCGGGAAGCACCTCATCTCCCTGGCGCAGATCTCGAAGGACATGGATCTGCTGACGGACGGTCTGAACCGCCTCTGGTTCTCCTTCAAGAGCGAGAGCACGGCGGAGGATCTGATGGCCCTCATCGACTGGGGGAACCGCCTGCAGAACCGGGAGGTCCTCGATGCGCTGCTTCCCTATCTCAAGCCGGGAACCTACCGGATGGCCGAACCGGTGCCGGAGGAATCTTCAGCCCCTGCGTCGGGTCCGATGTTGCCTTCTGTCCCGGCGGAGCTGTCCGGCTCCTGAGCGGTGTTTCGGGACGGCGGCTTTTTCGTGCCGCTTGCCAGATGGGGGAGAGTATGCTAATGTTTTCTCCTGTGCGGGTATATCGTTTTCAAGAAGAGGTTCGACCTCTCGCCTGTCGACGCTTCGGCTGTTGACTGGCCAGGAACCCGAAAATCCATGCGGATTTTTGTGTACTGAGGCCGGGCCGAGTGTCCGGCCTATTTCTTTTTGGAGGTGAAGTGCCATAGAAAACAAGGAACAGGAGCCCCGCGTGAATGAGGAAATCAAGATCCCCGAAGTTCTCCTGATCGACGAGGAGGGTGTCAAGCTTGGCGTTACCCCTGTGCGTGACGCTTTGGCGATGGCGGAGGAACGTGGACTGGATCTCGTCGAGGTCGCTCCCCAGGCGCGTCCGCCCGTATGTCGCATCATGGACTACGGCAAATACCGCTTCCAGATGCAGAAGCGCGACAAGGACGCACGGAAGAAACAGAAGACGCAGACCGTGAAGGAAATGAAGATGCGTCCCAAGATTGACGTGCACGACTACAACTTCAAGACCAAGGCCGTGCGCGCCTTCCTCGAGGACGGACATCGCGTCAAGGTTTCCGTGTTCTTCCGCGGCCGCGAAATGGCCTTTCTGGATCAGGGGCGCGAGGTGCTGGAGCGGGTCATCCGGGATTGTCAGGAGCTGGCCACGGTGGAGATGGCCCCGCGCATGGAAGGCCGTTTCATGCGCATCATGCTCGTTCCCGTGCCTCAGGCAGCCAAGAAAGCCTGACGTCGAAGGAGTCTCCGTCCGGTTTTTTCCCAGGGCGGGACGGATCGGGAAAGTCCGTTTGCGCGGAGTTGCTGCGGCATTGTTTTCGATGAGCCTCGTCACCTTCTGCGGCAGCGAAGTGGAAGAGGGCAGCGGTCGGTTTTTCATGGCCGGTTGCGTTCGAATCCTGTTCCTTTCGGGACTGGAGTCTCCGCAACCGGAGTGTCGGACGGACGGAAAAGGGTGAATCAGGACGAATCTTGTTGCGGGAGGGGTCAGGTCATGCCCAAGGTAAAAACACATTCGGGAGCCAAGAAGCGGTTTCGGGTCACGGGCTCCGGGAAAGTCGCTTTCCAGAAGACGGGGCGTCGCCACATCATGCGCACGAAGAACGGAAAACGGGCGCGCACGCTGCGCAGGACGGGAATTCTTCCCGAGGCCCAGGGTGACAATCTGAAGCGTCTTCTTCCCTACGCGTAGAGACAATCCCGGAGCAGTAGTTTCGGAAACCGTAAAAGAGGTGAATTGGTATGCCCCGTTCGAAATCATCGAGTAACAGCGATCGTAAAAGGAAAAAACTGTTCGGTATCACCAAGGGTTACTGGGGACGGAAGAAGAACGTCTACCGCCGCGCCAGGGAAGCGTTCCTCAAATCCCTTTCCAATGCCTTCCGTGACCGGCGTGCAAAGAAGCGGGAGTTCCGCAAGCTCTGGATCATGCGCATCAACGCCGCGGCCAGGCTGAACGGTACTACTTACAGCGCCCTCATGAACGGCATGAAACGGGCCAACATCTCCATCAACAGGAAGATGCTCGCCGATCTGGCCGTCAACGACCTTCAGGCCTTTGCGAATGTCGTCTCCTCCGTGAAGGAGGCGCTCGGCCAATAGGCGTCCGGACATACAGCAACGTCCGCGTCGAGCGGGCCGTGGTTTTGGGGTTCCTGCTGCTCATCGCCGCAGGAACCCTACTTGTATGGGCGGGGAACCTGCACTCCGCGAGACTTTCTCTCGTGGACGCCCTTTTCACCGCCACCTCCGCGGTGTGCGTCACGGGGCTCGTGGTGGTGGACACGGGGCGGGATCTCTCTCCCTTCTCGCAGGTGGTCGTTCTCCTCCTCATCCAGCTCGGTGGGCTCGGCGTGATGACCGCCATGACCGCTCTTCCTCTGGTGGCTGGGCAGCGCATCGGCATCCGCCAGCGGCTTCTCTTCGCGGAAGGTATGGGACTCGACACGCCTCAGGGGGCGGTGCGCCTTCTTCTCGACGTGCTCCGGCTCACCCTGGCCATCGAGGCGGCGGGGGCACTGTTGCTCTTTTTCGCCTTTTTGGGAGAATATTCTCCGGGACGCTCCGCCGTCCTGGCGATCTTCCACAGCGTGAGTGCCTTCTGTAACGCCGGGTTCTCCCTTTTTCCCACGAGTCTGGAGGGATACGCCTCTTCCGTCGCCGTGCCGGGGGTGGTCATGATGCTGCTTGTCCTCGGGGGGCTCGGCTTTCCCGTCCTCTCGGAACTCCGGAACGTCCGGCGGGAACGACGCCCCCTCTCCGTCGCGGCGCGACTGGTGCTCGTCACAACGGGAGCCTGTGTCCTAGGGGGATTTGTCCTCCTGCTGGCGGCGGAATGGAACGGGGCTTTCGGGCATCTGCCCTCGGGGTGGAAGCTCTGGAACGCGCTCTTTGCGGCGGTGACGCCCCGCACGGCGGGATTCGACACGGTGGCGCCCGGGCTCTACTCACCCCTCGGACTTCTGGTGACGATCCTGCTCATGATCGTCGGCGCGTCGCCGGCCTCCACGGGGGGCGGTGTGAAGACCACCACCGTGGGGGTTCTTGCTCTGGCGTGCCTGCGGGATATCCAGGGCGAGACGGAGGTGCACGCCTTCGCCCGGAAGGTGCCCGTGCGGACGGTCTTTCGGGCGCTGACCTTCGTGCTGCTCTATCTGGGAACGATCCTCTGCGGCGTCTTCTGTCTCGCCTTCACGGAGGTGCTTCCCTTCGGGAGCGTTCTCTTCGAGGTCGTCTCCGCCCTGGGAACGGTAGGGCTGTCCACGGGCGTCACGTCGTCCCTGAGCGTTTCGGGAAAGCTCGTGATGGTGCTGCTCATGTTCTGGGGACGGGTGGGGATCGTGACCTTCATGTACAGTCTCGTGCAGTCGTCGGGAGGCGGGCGGATCTCCTACGTGGACGCCCGCATTCCCATCGGATAGGAAGAAACAGGAGGAAGCCATGAAACAGCATCCCGAAGCGGCGAAGGGACAGGCGAAGAAGACCGTCCTGGTGGTCGGGCTTGGGCGCTTCGGTTTCGCCTTGTGCGAGCGCCTCGCGGCCCTGGGGCAGCATGTGGTGGCGGTGGACAAGGTGCGCGCACTGGTGGAGGATGTGTCGGACTTTGTGGAACTCTCGGCTCAGCTCGACGCCACCGACGAGGACGCTTTGGCCAAGGTGGGTGCCAAGGATGCGGACGTGGCGGTGGTCTCCATCGGGGAAAACCTCGAGGCGAGCGTGCTCGCCACGGCGATCCTCCGGGGCATGGGCGTTCCTCAGGTGGTGGCCCGGGCGCAGAACGCTCTCCATGCCCGGGTGCTGGCGAAGGTGGGGGCGCATCGCGTCATCTTTCCCGAGCGGGACATGGGCATCCGGGTGGCGGACCTCTTCGTCTTCCCCTGGTTGACCCAGTTTTCACCTCTTCCGGGCTCGGAATACTTGGTGGGGTCCCTCGCGCCCCTTCCGGAGATGGTGGGCAAGTCGCTGGTCGAACTGGATTTCAGAAACCGCTACAACGCCGTGGTTCTGCTGATCAATCGGCAGGGGAGCCAGTTTCTCCCATCTGCTGCTACAATCATTGAGGTCGAGGATGTGTTGCTCATCGCGGCTCGCCAGAAGGACGTGGAACCCTGGGCGAACCGCCTGTACGAGGAAGGAGGAGATGAGGCATGAGTCATGTGCTCGGGCAGGTTGAAGACTTGCGCGAGCAGTGCCGCGAAGCTCTCGCCAAGATCGGTTCTCTGGCCGCGCTGCAGGAGGAACGAGTCCGTTTTCTTGGAAAAAAGGGAGAGATCACGCGCCTGTTGCGTATGCTGGGAACGCTTTCTCCGGAGGAGCGCCCCCTCGTGGGGAGCACCGTGAACGAACTTCGTGACGAGATGGAAATGGCCTTCGATGCGGCCAAGATGCGCCTGGAAGTGCTGGAGGCGGAGAAGGAAGAGGAGCGGGGGCGGCTTGACGTGACCCTGCCCTGCCGGGGAAGAGGATGGGGGAGTTTTCATCCCGTGGTGCAGGTCATGCACGAGGTCATCGATGTCTTTATGGGTCTCGGTTATTCCGTGGCGCTCGGCCCGGAGATCGAGGACGACTTCCACAATTTCGAGGCCCTGAACATTCCTTCCTATCACCCCGCCCGGGACATGCAGGACACGTTCTACGTGGAGGGGAACAGACTGCTCCGGACCCACACGTCACCCGTGCAGGTACGCTCCATGCTCCGCTGGGGAGCACCGCTCCGCATCATCTGTCCCGGAAAGGTCTTCCGGCGGGACAGCGACCCCACTCATTCCCCCATGTTCCACCAGCTCGAAGGTCTCCTCGTGGATCGGGACGTCTCCATCGCGGACCTCAAGGGAAGCCTCGAAGCCTTTGCCAAGGCCATGTTCGGCCCGGAGGTGAAGGCCCGCTACCGGGCGAGCTACTTCCCCTTCACCGAGCCCTCCATGGAGATGGACGTGAGCTGCGTCGCCTGCGGTGGGAAAAATCCTTCCTGTCGCATCTGCAAGGGGAGCGGCTGGCTCGAAATCAGCGGTCTCGGCATGGTCCATCCGAACGTGTTGCGTGCGGGCGGCATCGACCCGACGGTGTACAACGGATTCGCCTGGGGAATGGGGCTGGATCGGATCGCGCTGCTGAAGTACGATGTGCGCGATCTTCGCTTCTTCTTCGACGGAGATGTGACGTTCCTTTCCCGGGGAGGTATGCGCTGATGCTCGTGTCGCTGAATTGGCTCAAGGAACTGATCCGGATTCCCGCCGGGGTGGAGGAGATCGCCCGCCGTCTTACCATGACTGGGTGCGAGGTGGAGGAGATCCGGCGCCCCGGGGAGAAGCTCCGGGATATCTTCATCGGTAAGGTGCTCTCCCTCGAACCCCACCCCACCCGGGAGGGGCTTCAGGTGGCTCGCGTGGACTACGGCAGGGGACAGAAGACCTGCACCACTGCTGCGCCCAACGTCGCCGTGGGAAAGCTTTTCCCCTACGCGCCTCCCGGCGGCGTGCTCGCTGACGGCACGGTGCTCGGCGTGCGGGATTTCGACGGCGTTCTCTCCGAGGGAATGCTCCTCTCCGCGGAGGAACTGGGCATTCCCGACGTGGAGGTGGAATTCGGCCTGCTGGCGCTTCCCGAGGACGCGCCCCAGGGGGAGGACTGCATCGCCTGGCTCGGCCTGGACGACGTGATCCTCGATCTTTCCATCACTCCCAACCGGGGGGATCTGCTCAGCCTGGTGGGCATCGCCCGCGAGCTCTACGGCATCCTCCCCGGAACGGAACTGCTTCCCCTGGAGGTGCCGGCGCTTCCGGAGGGCCCCTGGCCGATTCCCTTCGAGGGGATCACGCTGGAGGACGAAGGATGCCCCGCCTACTCTCTCGGTCTCATCCGCAACGTCCGCATCGGTTCCTCGCCGGTGCGTTTCCGGGTCCGGGTCTCCCTCTGCGGCATGCGTCCCATCAGCAACGTGGTGGACGCCACGAACCTGGTCATGCTCTTCTGGGGACAGCCGCTCCACGCCTTCGACCTGGACCGTCTTCCCGCCCGGCACATCGCCGTCCGCGCCGCGAGAAAGGGAGAAACGATCACCACCCTGGACGGCAAGGAACGGGTGCTCGAAGAAGAGGACCTGCTCATTACCTCCGGCGGCGTCGCCGTCGGCCTGGCGGGCGTGATGGGGGGCGCAAATTCGGAGATCTCCGACGACACCGCCACGGTGGTCCTGGAGGCCGCCGCCTTCGATCAGGCCCGCGTCAGCAGAACCTCGCGCCGCATGGGACTCCACTCCGAGGCGGCATTCCGCTACGCCCGACGGGGTGTGGACCGGACCAAGGCCCTGCCCGCTCTGGCCATGGCCATGGCCTACATGCGGGATTTCGCCGGAGGCGAGCTCTGCGGGGCTCCCCTCGTCGCGGGCGATCCCCGGGAGCCGCACCGCACCGCGAGCCTTCGGACGAGCACCCTCCGGACATATCTCATGTCCGCGGACATGGACAAAGCGTCGGCTACCCTGGAGCGCTTCGGCTTTTCCGAGGTGCGGGAGCGCCGGGAGGCGGCGGCGCGGACCTTCGCCGTTCCCGCGGCGCGGCTCGACGTCTCCATCGAGGAGGATCTCGTGGAGGAAGTAGCCCGGGTGGAGGGGTACGACACCGTTCCGGCGCGGATTCCGCCCCACCTGTATGCCTCGGCGTCCCTGACGACCCTCATGACGGCGTTGCGCCGCCTCCGGGAATCCGCCATGGGGCGGGGATTCGTGGAAATGATCACCTACAGCTTCGTCGGTCCCGAGGACCTGCGGGTCCTCCGCTTTCCCGAGGGGGACCGTCGGGGAAACCCCATCGCCGTGGTGAACCCCATTGCGGCGGATCAGTCGGTGATGCGCACCTCCCTGCTGCCGGGGCTGGTCAAGGCGCTGCTGCGGAATCTCCGGGGCGGCTTCCGCGGCCCGATCCGCATGTTCGAGCAGGGCAAGGTGTTCCTCCGTGTCGATGATGCCGCTTCCTCCGGAGAGGAGCACGAGGAGCCCTTCTACCTCGGGGGGATCGTCTTTCCCGGACGGGATCGCCGCTTCGCCGACGACGAGGACTTCTTCTCCGTGAAGGCGGACGTGGTCGCTCTGTGCGAGGCCTGTGCCGTCCGTCCGGAGTTCGTCCAGGGAGAAGAGCCTTTCGGGCACAAGGGACGGACCGCCCGGATCCGCATCAATGGAAAGGATGCGGGCTACCTGCTGGCGCTCAAACCCCTCATCGGGGGTGCTCTCGACCTGGACGCGCCGCTCTATGCCTTCGAGATCGACCTGGAGAGTCTCGTGGGGCAGGTGTCCTACCAGTTCACCGAGCCCATGCGTTATCCCGCGATCTACCGGGATGTGTCGCTTCTTGTGCCGAAAGGGACGCCCGCGGAGGTGGTGGAGGCTGAAATGCGGCGTCTTGCCGGAGATTTCCTCTGGGATGTGCGCCTCTTCGATGTCTACGAGGGCGAGGGTATTCCCGAGGGGTACCGGAGCCTCGCCTTCTCCGTGGCATACCGGAGCGCGGAGCGCACTCTCAGCGACGAGGAGATCGAAGGAAGCCACGGAGCGCTGCGCAGCGGCCTTGCCGCCGGTGGATACGCGCTTCGATAGCATCGGACGAGCCGCCGGGCGGCGTTCTTTCGCCGCCCCGACGCGGGTTTCAACGGAATGGGAGGGAGGTTTTCCCATGATGCAACGTCTTGAACAGCTGGAAAAAGTGGTCGAGCGGGCGGCGGAACACCTGCAGAACCTGGAGAAAGAGCGGGAAGAGCTTATGGCGTCCCTGGAGGAACAGAAAAAGCTCGTCCAAACCAAGGAACTCGAGCTGATCCGGCTCCGGAAAGAGCAGCAGCGCATGGTGGAACAGCAGGAAAGGGAGACCATCCAGCTGAAGAAGGAGCGGGCCCAGGTGGAGCAGAAGCTGACCGAACTGGTCGCCCGTTTCGAGCGTTTTCGTGCGGGAGAGCCCGGGGCGAGCAGCGGAAACAGGTGACAGGGACCAGAGAACCGGATAGGAGAAGGCCCCCATGCCCGAGGAAAAGAAGGATGAACAGCCGGGACGGTCGGTTCGGATTTCCGTAGGCAAGAAAAAATACGCAGTGTACACCCGCCTGGACGAGGAGACCTGCTCCTCCGTGGTCTCCCTTGTTCAGGGGATCGTGGAGAAGATGCCCTTCGGTGTTTCCCAGGAGGAGAAGCTTCTGCTCACCTGTCTCCGCCTGGCTCTTTCCGTGCACCACAGCGCGCAGATTCTCGGTGGTGTTGCAAAGAAAGCCCCGGAAGGCGACGGGAGGACGAGTCTCCCCGAAAAAAGCGTCTCCGACCCGCAGCGTGACGGCGGAGACATTCCCGGGAAAATCCGTTTCGGCGCCGCCGGGGGTGTGCCCACCGAGGATCCGCACGTTCCGCCGCCCTCGCCGGGAGGAGCCTCCGGTACCGCCGGAACAGATGACGGAGACGAGCCCGAAGAAGGGATTGAAAACCTGTGATGGACATCGCCCAGACGGTGGATCTGCTCTTTCTGCTGCTCGCCGCCGTGTTCGTTCTGCGGGGCGCCTTTCGCGGACTCTCCGGGGAGTTGCTCTCCCTCGCCGGGTTCGTGGGGGGGATCTTTCTGGCCTGGCGCTACGGCCCTCCGCTGGCACTGAAGATCGAGGGCGCCTGGGCCGTCTCTCCCGGGGTCGCCCAGGCGGTGGCCATGATCGGCATCTTCGTCACGGTGAATCTTTTCAGTGCCGTGGCGGAGCGTGGCCTGAAGGCGGTTCTGAAGTTCGCCAACCTCTCCCTGCTGGATCGTCTCGGGGGTATGCTCGCCGGAGGCGTCAAAGTGGGAGTCCTTCTCCTCGGAGCCTTTCTCGCCATGTCACTTCTCACTCCGGGAGGGCCGCCCCGGTGGGCCGAGGAGAGCCGGGCGCTTTCACTGGCCTCCGTTGCATGGGACACTCTGGCGGAGACCATGGAGAAACGCGGGTGGGAGTTGCCGCTGCCGTCGCCGCTCTCCCTTCGGAGCGGGGAGAGCGGCGTGGACCTTTTCCCCGCGTCTGTGGAGGCGGATGTGACGTCACCTGATCTGGAGGTATCCCCGTGATCGTGAACGAACGGGTTCGCGAAACCCTGGAAATCGACAAGATACTGGAGAAACTCGCACGACAGTGCCGCAGCCCCTTGGGCGTGCGGCACTTTTCCGGCCTTCAGCCCGCGTCGTCGGTGCAGCAGTTGCAGGCCCGGCAGGAGTTGCTGCGCGTCTATTGCCGCATGCGGGACATGGAGGGAGAGTTGCCCTGGGACAACCGGGTCAAGCCCGTCCTGCCCCTCCTCGAAGAGGCGAAGGCCTCGGCCTTTCTCACCGGGGAGGAGCTTGTTCTGGTGCGGAACTTCCTCCGCCTCACCATGGAGGTGCGGGGGGTGGTAGCGGAGCGGAAAGAACGCTTCCCCGCTCTTGAGGATCTCGGCAGGGGGTTGAAGGATTTTTCTCCCGAGCTGACTTCCCTCGCGGTGCTCTCCGACGACGGATGGCTCTACGACACGGCGTCCCAGAAACTGGCGGAGATCCGGAAGCGCCTCGAACACATCCGCGCGGATATCCGCCGCCTGGGGCATTCCCTCCTCAACGAGCCATCCCTGGGAAGCATGCTTCAGGAGCGGGTGCTCACGCTTCGGGAGGGGCGGTACGTTCTGCTCGTCCGCCACGAGTACGTGAACAGCTTTCCCGGCATCGCCCTGGAGCGCTCCGGGTCCGGAAACAGCGTCTACATGGAGCCCACGGCGCTCATTCCGCACAACAACAGGACGGGAATTCTCGGCGACGAGGAACGCAAGGAGGAGCGGGCCATCCTGACGCGCCTCACCCAGGAGTTGCTGCGCCGCGAGCGGGCCATCGTCGAGGCGGAGGAGGCCCTGGGGTACGCGGACGCGCTCTTCGCCACGGCGGAGTACATGCGGAAACACCGCTGGCATGTTCCCGACGTGGTGCCCTCCAAACGGGGGCACTTTCACTTCTGCAACGCCGTTCATCCCCTGCTGGGAGAGGGTGCAGTGCCCATCAACATCCATGGAGGCGAGCGTTTCCGCATCCTTGTCATTACCGGGCCGAACACGGGAGGCAAGACCGTCGCCCTGAAGACCGTGGGGGTGCTCACCTTCCTTGCCTGGTGCGGCTTGCCCATCTCCACCGCCGAAGGGGCCGTGGTGGGGGACATCGACCGTATTCTCACCGACATCGGCGACGAGCAGAGCATCGAGCAGAATCTCTCCACCTTCAGCGCCCACATGACCACCGTGATCGGCATGCTGGAGGAGGCGGGACCCAATTCCCTCGTTCTTCTGGACGAACTCGGGGCAGGGACCGACCCCCACGAGGGGGCCGCTCTCGGCATTGCCCTGCTGCAGGAGCTGCTCGACCGGGGGAGTCTCGTCATCGCCACCACGCACCACAACCCGATCAAGAAGTTCGCCCTCAGCACGCCGAGGGTGGAGACGGCGAGCGTCGAGTTCGACGCGGCGACGCTCTCTCCCACGTTCCGCCTCTTCATGGGGGTGCCGGGGCGGAGCAACGCCCTCTACATCGCCGAGCGGCTGGGCATGCCCTCCTCGGTGGTGCAGCGCGCTCGGGACGTGCTCGCCGGAGGCGAGGCCTCGGTGGAGGAACTCATCGGCGAGTTGCAGGAGAAACAGGCCTATCTTGAACGGGTGCAGGAGCGCATCGCTTCGGATCGTCGCGAGATTGCTGCCCTGCGGGAGAAGTACGAGCGGAAGTACGCGGAAGTGAACGAGAAGCGCGACGCCATTCTCGCCGGGGCGGACCGGCGGGCCCGGAAGATCCTCAGCGACGCCGAGGAGAGTGCCCGATCCCTTCTGCGCGAGCTGGAGCACGCGGCGGAGTCGTCGGCGCAGCGGGTGATGCAGGAGAAAAAACAGGAGCTGGATCGCATGAAGGGACATATCGACGCCCGGGAGGAACGACGCCTGGAGCGGCAGTCCGTGGTGGGGGAGAAGAAGGTCCTCGAAGTGGGTTCGACGGTGCAGCTTCTGGAGAGCAAGGTCGTGGGCATCGTGGAGGAGCTGGAGCGGGGGCAGGCCCTCGTGCTCGCCGGAGGCATGCGGATCCGTGTTCCTCTGAAGCGTCTCCGCCTTGCCCAGGAACAGCCCGGCGGGAGTTCTCCCAGGGTCTCCGTGGATGTGAAAGTCACTCCTCCCTCGGAGCGGGTGTCCGGGTCGCTCATGATCCGGGGCATGACCATGGACGAGGCCATTCCCATGGTAGAGCGTTACCTGGACCAGGCCTACCGGTACGGCTACGGTACCGTGTCCATCATTCACGGCAGGGGTGAGGGCATCCTCCGGAGAGAGGTGCAGGACATCTGCAAGCGTCTTCCCTACGTGGAGGAGCAGCGCCTTGGCGGTCCCGGAGAGGGTGGCTACGGCGTCACCATCGTCACGTTCAGGAAGAAGGGATAGGGCGGGATCGGCTTTCGTCGCGGCGAGTCCCCGGCGTCAGACGATGGAGGAGAAGGTAGAGTGGAATTGTGATGCACAGGGCGAGCAGCCCCGAGGGAAGATCCCCGGGAGGGGGGCTCACGTACTGGAAAAAAAGCCCCAGCGCGGCGCCCGTCAGGAAAGAGACGATTCCCGCCAGGCGGTAGTGCGGCCCGTCGTCCAGGTGTTCCGCCGCGTAGTGCCGCTTCCGAACGACGTAGAAGTCGGCGATGAGAGGTCCCGCCAGCGGTGGGGCCGCCGCGCCGAGGACGGTGATGAAGTCGGCGAAGAAGATCTGGTAGAACCCGAGCGATCCCAGAAACGTCCCCAGAATTCCCGCCAGGAGCACGAGTGTTTTCCGGTCCGCGGACTTGCCGCGGGAGGCGAGGATGGGACCGGTGTAGAGGGAGTTGCAGTACAGTTCGGCGTTGTTGGTGGTCCAAAGGGACGTCGTCCAGGCGAGGCAGCCGACGACGGCGAAGAGAGGATTTTTGTCCAGCATCCATTCCACGTAGTTGAACTGGCCCACCGACACGGCGCCGATGTAGCCCACCACGTTCAGAAGGGGGTTGGTGAAAATGAAGCAGGCCGCCGCCCCGGCGAAGACCGCTGCAATGTTCCTGTTGAACCGGAACAGATCGACTCCCATGACGGCTCCGGCGATCCAGCTTCCCACCACGACGGTGACGGCGCTTCCCAGTCCCAACCCGCCGAGGGCGTTCGCCTTTGCCCAGAAGGTGGTGCCGCCCCCTCCCTCGTCGAGCATGCCCGCGCCGACAAGCACGGCGATGACCAGAATGACCGGCGCCACGGGTATCGCGACGGCCTCGATGGCCTTGATGCCGTAGTAGGCGGTCATGGTGAACGCGAGGCCCGAGAGGACGCAGGCCAGGAAAATCTCCAGGGTGATCGGCGGGATGCCGCCGTATCCCAGCGCCGATGGGGTGAAGACCACGATGTGTGTGGGGTTGCCGATGAAGGCGCCCCAGATCTGCCCCACCATGCCGGTGATGCTCGCGAACCATCCCAGTGTCAGCAGCGCCATGACGGCCATGGGGATGTTGACGCCCTTTGCGCCGTAGGAATACCTGCTGACGAGGGCGAGGCTCATTCCCGTCTTCTGGGCCATGATGCCCAGGAGCGAGGTCAGGACGAAGAGCGATCCCATTCCCAGGGCGATGGCCCATGCCGCCAGCGCGGGAGGGACACCGGGCTGGCCACCGAATCCGGCCAGCACGCCCCCCACGAAGAGGCCGGTCACCACGTAGCCGAACCCCACCCACACGAGAACCTGTTTCCAGGCGGGGCGTCGCTCGGACATCGGAACGGGGGAGAGCATGTGCTCCTCGTCGTGCTCCTGCGGCTTTTTTCCGATGACCGCTGTCTTTTCGAATGTCCCCGTCCAGTCCGGCATGGAATTCCACGTCCTCTCGATTTTTTTGTCCCGGATGGTCGGTTCGCCTTATGGCCACATGCCGCAGTGTCGCCCCGTCCGATGGAGGATGGTGTAGACTTTCCACCGAAGGGGCGGGGTACGGTATACCTGGCCCGGCCACGACCGGGCCTCATTGTAGGGGATTTTCTCTCTGTCGCGAAGACGTATTCCCCCCGTTCTCCGAAAAACAGGTCGGCGTGCCCGAACGCCCTTTGGCGAACCCGCCGTCACCGCGCCGGGCAACGCACAGTCGATTCGTCCTGTGTAGTGCTGTGCCTCCCCCCCTTTTTTCGCCGGTCGGTTCGTCGGCTCCATCCATTTTCTCCGGAGCATCCGGTGCACTAGGCGGTGCACCACATGCCCTACCCCCTGGTGCACCGTATGCCCTACCTCCTCGGGGATGTGACGAGCGTTTCTCGACTGCGATTGCTGCGTTTGCGCCATGTTTTGGGCGCGGGAAACGACGTTTCGCTTTTGGGGGTTGCGTGCCTGCGAACGCGCGGAAAAAACAAAAAACGCAAAAGTGACCGGAGCCAATCCGATCCATGTCTGCGGTTCGGTTCTGTCCGGGAGCTGCTGCCTCGACACGGACCTGTTGACCGGATGCACAAAGGATCTCCTGGAAACGCACGGAGAATTCCCGCAGGCGGCCGCCGAACGCCACGACAACCTTTTTGCAGAACGGACGCACAATCCAGGGCAGTCGAGGCATCTCTTCCCTCTTGCAACCACAAACTTCTTGACGAGGGGTGGGAAAAACAACCCCTTTGCGTTACTCCGCTATCGGTTAGAATATGCGCCGGAGGGCGTTGTCCCGAGTGCTCCGGTTTTTTGTGCGCACTCTCCCGGAAGGTCGAACCGACGCGGTGGGCGGGGTTTTTCCGAAATGCTGCCGGGCCAAAGGAGTTGATCCCATGCGAAACGGATTCCTTGCGATATGTCGCGGTTGTCTGCGCGTCGGTGTTCTGTTTTTTCTGCTGCTTTTCTCCGGGACGATGTCCGAAGGGGCGGTCCACTGCGTCGACGTGAACGCGGGGGGCGCGAACGACGGAACCTCCTGGACCGATGCCTTCATCGATCTTCAGAGCGCGTTGAGCGTTGCGGTGGACGGCGACGAAATCTGGGTGGCCGCGGGATCCTACACCCCCACGAACGGGATTGACCGGACGATCTCCTTCGTCCTCAAGAACGGCGTCGCTCTCTACGGCGGTTTCGCCGGAACGGAGACCTCCCGGGGGCAGCGCGACTGGTCGGCCCATGAAACCGTTCTGTCGGGAAACATCGGCGCTCCCGGAACGAACACGGACAACAGCTACCATGTCGTTGTCGGCAGCGGGACGAACGCTACGGCCGTTCTCGACGGGTTCACCGTTCTGGGAGGCTATGCGGACGGAGGCTCGCACGAACAGAAGAGCGGCGGCGGCATGCTCATCTACAACGGCAGTCCGACGGTGAGAAACTGCCTCTTCCTTGAGAACACCGCGGAATATCACGGCGGCGGCATGTTCATCTGGTGGGACCAGAGCAGTCCCTCGGTGACGAACTGCACCTTTTCCGGAAACAGCGCGAACTGGGGCGGAGGCATGTGCGCCTACCTCAGCGGTGCTCCGAGGATAACGGACTGCACGTTCTCCCAGAACAGCGCCTCCGGCTACGGGGGAGGCATGCACATCCACGACGGCGGCCCCGAGGTGGTGAACAGTCTCTTCTGGGCGAACAGCGCACAGCATGACGGAGGCGGTGTGTACACCGAGGGAGGCAGCAAGCCGAAGTCCTTCACGGGGTGCACCTTCTCGCAGAACAGTGCCGGAGAGAACGGCGGAGGACTGTACGGCCAGCACTCCGGAACCGGACTTGCCGTGACGGCCTGCACCTTCTTCGGCAACAACGCCCAGACGTTCGGCGGGGGCATGTATAACTGGGCCGCCAGCAGTCCCGCCGTGACGAACTGCACGTTCTCCGGAAACGGTTCCACCGAGGGCGGAGGAGTGTGCAACAGCAACTGGAGCAACCCGACACTGATGAACTGCACGTTTTCCGGGAACATCTCGGTCTCCGGCGGCAAGGGCCTGCACAACAGGGTCGGAAGTGCTCCGGTGGCGACGAACTGCATCTTCTGGGGCGCGGGAAGCACCGTCGGCCAGATTCTGAACGAAAACACCGCGTCGCTCACCGTCACGTTTTCCATCACCGACCAGACCGGCACGGGAAACCTTGCGGGCGATCCGATGCTGGGCCCTCTCGCCGACAACGGCGGACCGGCGAGAACCCATGCCCTGAGAGACGGCAGCGCCGCTCTCGACGCGGGAACCCCCGTCGGCGCTCCCGCCACGGACCAGCGCGGTGTTTCCCGTCCCCAGGGGAGCGCTGTGGACATGGGAGCCTTTGAAAAAGGCGGAAGCGTTTCTCCGACTCCGACGCAGCCTCCTTCCGGCGGTGGAGGGGGCGGCGGATGCGACGCGGGATTTTCGCCGTTCGCGCTGCTGCTGGTTCTGCCGCTGGTGCTTTCGAGACGGTGGTGAGATTTCCCCGGAAGGCGACGGAAGGAGCGGCTTTGCGCCCGACGCTCCTTCCGTGCGCCCCGGCCGGGGCGCCGGAGGGCGATGTGGGCGGCCGTGTCGTTTTGCGGATTTTTGAGATGGGGCTCTCCTGTGGCTTGACAGCTTCCGGGGTTGCGGCATAAGATAATCCCTGCGCGCGCCCGTAGCTCAGCTGGATAGAGCGTTGGCCTCCGGAGCCAAAGGTCTGGCGTTCGAATCGCCACGGGCGCGCCAGTTCTTCCGATGTACCGCCCTCATTCCTTTTCGGAGTGGGGGCTTTTTTGTGCGTTATGCGCCTGAACGCGGAGACGATTTTCCCGGGGTTCCCAGGCTCCCCTGTGGAAGGTATGGAGAGGTGACGTGTCCGTCTTCTCGCCTTGCGCTGCGCCGGACACCGCTCCGTCTTCCGGATGATTTTGCTGTTTCGGAGTGGCACACCATCCCCCTCGGCGATTTTTTCGCGGTCGCCGAACTCCGAACACCATGGAAACTTTTTTGCGCAACGTGACGTACACAGCTCCGAACACCGGAACGGCCTTGTTGCACAACGTGGCGCACATCTCTCTCCGAAACGTTCTCCCTTGAAAAATTTGCACAACGGGGACTGCTCGCCAAATTTCTGAAATGCGCTAAGATTTTACCGAGGCAGGATGCTTTCGGAAATGCCCCGGCGTTTTCGACGTCCAGGAGAAGTGGTGTGTTCTGCAAGCGCTGCGGAAAGGCCGGAAAGGCGAGTGCGCCGGAGTCTGGAAGAGACGAAGGGCGGGACCCTTGAGCCCGCCGGGAGAACTGAGAGCGACGGAATGGAGAGAGGATCCCATGGAGCGGTTCCGACTCGCGGACCTGGTAGATGTCGAACGGCTGCAGCGAATGATCGATTCCCTCTATGACGCCGGGGGGATCTCCGTGACGATCCTCGACGGGGATCGGGAAATCCTGGTGACGTCCGGAGGACCGGATGCGTGTCTCCGTTATCATCATGGCAATCCGGAGACGCATCGACGGTGCAGGCGCAGCGATGCCGCCGCGGAAAAGTTTCTCGCGGAAGCCTCGCTTCCCGATGGGCGGGTGAAACGGAAATACAAATGCGAAAACGGCCTCTGGAATGTGGCGGTTCCCCTCGTCGTAAGGGAGATGCACCTGGGGACGCTCTTTCTGGGAAAATTTCTGCTCGCCGAAGAGGAACCGGACATGGAGTTTTTTCGGAGACAGGCCGCCGCATACGGATTTCCGGAAAAGGAGTACCTCGAAACCATAGAGGCCGTTCCGCGTTTTTCCTCGGAACGCCTGGACGCCATGCTCCGCTACTACATGGATCTGGTGGCCACGCTGGTGGACCTTTCCCTTGCCAGAATCGAGGCCATGGAGGTTTCGGAGGCGCTTCGGGAGAGCGAGGAGCGGTACAGGGATCTCTTCGACACGCTGGATCAGGGGGTGGTCTACCAGAATGCATCGGGAGAGATCGTGGCGGCGAATGCCGCGTCCCAGAGAATCCTCGGTCTCTCCCTCGCCCAGTTGCAGGGACGCACCTCCATGGATTCCCGCTGGAGTGCGGTCCGGAAGGACGGTCTTCCTTTTCCCGGGGAGGAACACCCGGCCATGGTGGCGCTTCGCACGGGCAGGGCGGTGCGGAACGTTCTCATGGGGGTCTTCAATCCGCAGGAGGAGGCGTTCCGCTGGATCGATGTCAGCGCCCACCCGAGGACACGGCCGGGAGTGACGGAACCGTTCGAGGTCTATACCACCTTCATGGATGTGACGGAACGCTGGAAAGCACTCGAAGCCGTAAAGGAGAAGACCGAGGAGGCGGAGCAGTTCTTCCTGAGCGCCCTCGATCTGCTCTGCATCGCCGACACGGAGGGGCGTTTTCTCCGGCTGAATGCGGAATGGGAGCACACGCTGGGGTACAGCCTGGATGACCTTATGGGACGTTTCTTCATTGAGTTCGTTCATCCCGAGGATGTGGAGGCTACGCTGGACGTGATCTCCACGCTGGGGAACCAAAAAGAGGTTCTCAATTTCATCAACCGCTATCGTTGCAAGGATGGCAGCTACCGCTGGATCGAATGGCGATCTTTTCCCGCAGGCAGAAGGATCTACGCAGCGGCGAGGGATGTCACGGTCCGCAGGGAGATGGAGGAGGCCCTCCGCGAATCCCGTGACCGGTACCGACTGCTCTTTGAGAGGATGCTCGACGGTTTTGCCCTGCACGAGATCCTCCTCGACGGAGAGGGAAAACCGAGGAATTATCGTTTTCTCGAGGTGAACCCCGCCTTCGAGCGCCTCACGGGACTCCGGGGTGGGGACATTCAGGGGCGGACCGTGCTGGATGTCCTTCCCGGGACGGAACCGCACTGGATCGAAGCCTACGGACGCGTGGCGCTCTCGGGGGAAACACTCCAGTTCCGGAACTACGCCAGGGCGCTCGGCCGCTGGTTCGAGGTCTCCGCCTTCTCGCCCCGTCACGGCCACTTCGCGACGATCTTCACGGATGTCACCGAGCAGGAACGGGGCCGGGAGGAGCGGGAACGGCTCATCGCGGAACTGGAGCGGAAGAACGAGGAACTGGAGCGCTTTACCTACACGGTATCGCACGATCTCAAGAGCCCTCTCATTACCGTCAAGGGCTTTCTCGGTCTTCTGGAGCAGGACCTTGCCGCGGCGAAACCGGACCTGGTGCGAAAGGACATGGAGCGCATCGGTGAGGCCGCGGACCGCATGGCCCTGCTCCTGGACGACCTTCTGGAACTGTCCCGGGTGGGGCGTGTCGTCAATCCCTCGGCATTGCATTCCGTGGAGGAACTGGTTCACCGTGCTCTGGAGGCCGTTTCGGGGCGTCTCGCGGAACGCGATGTGGTTGTGGAGGTGCTGCCCGGGCTGGGAGATGTCTATGGAGATGGACCCAGGCTGGTGGAGGTGTTTCAGAACCTCCTGGAGAATGCGGCAAAATATATGGGAGAACAGGAAAACCCCCGTATCGAGATCGGCGTGATGCGTCGGGAGGATGGAATAGTGTATTATGTTGCCGACAACGGAATAGGTATCGAACCTCGGTATCGGGAGACGATTTTCGGGCTCTTCAACAAACTGGATCCGAGAAGTGAGGGAACCGGCATCGGCCTTGCCCTGGCCCAGCGCATCGTCGAGGTTCACGGAGGGCAGATCTGGGTTGAATCGGAGGGGAAGGGCAAAGGCTCCGTCTTCTGTCTGCGCTTTCCCCCCGCACCGCGTGTCGGAGGTGATGACGTGTGAGCGAGGCTCCGCTGACGATCCTCCTTGTGGAGGACAATCCCGCCCATGCGGAGATGATCCTCCGCAGCCTGGAGGAACACGAAGTGGCGAACCACGTGACGTGGCTCGAGGACGGCGAGACCGCACTGGACTATCTGTTCCGCCGTGGAAGATATGCCGAACCGTCCGAATCTCCCGTTCCCTTCGTGATTCTCCTGGATCTGCGCCTTCCCAGGGTGGACGGGCTCCAGGTGTTGCGGCAGGTGAAGGAGCATGCCGAACTGCGGGACATCCCCGTGGTGATCCTCACCACCTCCGAGGCGGAGCGGGACATGGCCAGAGCCTATGAATACCACGCCAACAGCTACGTCGTGAAGCCCCTGAGGTTTGACGAATTCGCCGCGCTCATGAAGGATTTCGGCTTCTACTGGCTTTCCTGGAACAAGAGACCCGAGACCGAGGTTGGACGGAGCATGCGCGGCGGTTCGCCGGGGAGCGCGAAGGCACCGCCCCGGAGGGCCGGCAGAAGCGGCGAAAGGGAACGACATGGAGAGGCCTCTGATTCTTCTCGTGGATGACGATCCGGACCACGTGGAACTGCTTCTGCGCTCCCTTGAGCGGGGGGAGGGGGCGTTCCGCTGTGCCGTTGCGGAAAACCTTGCCCAGGCGAGGGAATACCTTGCGGAGCGGATTCCCGATCTCATTCTCGCCGACTACCGTCTTCCCGACGGAGTGGGAAAGGACATCATCCAGGACGCGGCGGGACGTGTTCCCGTGGTGATCCTCACCAGCCACGGAGACGAGCGGCTCGTGCGGGACGTGTTCCAGGCGGGGGCCTTCGACTATGTGACCAAATCTCCCGAATCCTTCGTCCTCATGCCGCGCATCGTCGACTGGGCACTCCGGGAATGGCGGAGCCGCACCGCCCGCCAGCGAGTGGAGACGGCCCTCATCGAGCAGGGGCGTTTTCTCAACGTGCTTCTGGAGGCCATGCCTCTTCCCGTCTTCTACAAGGACGCCGGAGGTGTATATCTGGGCTGCAACAGGGCTTTCGAGCGGGCTACGGGAGTGCCCCGGGAAGAGATGATCGGCAAGACCGTCATATCCATGCCGGGAGAACAGAACGAAATTCTCCGCCAGCACGACGAGGCGCTTTTTCTCCGCCCCGGAGTGCAGCGCTACGAAGTGCACCTCCCCGGTACCGAGGGATCCATGCGGGATGTGATTCTCACCAAGGCCACCTTTCCCGACGCGAAGGGAAATGTGGCAGGTATCGTCGGTGCGGTGATGGACATCACTGCACAGAAGACAACGGAGGAAAAGCTCCGTCGCTCCCTCGAACAGAATCAGATACTTCTCCGGGAAGTGCATCACCGGGTGAAGAACAATCTTCAGGTCATCATCTCCCTCCTCTCTCTTCAGCTCGCGGAAGTGACGGAGCAGCATCTCCGGGACGTGCTCCTGGAGAGCCAGTCCCGAATCCGCGCCATGGCGCTCATCCAGGAACAGCTCTATCGGGAGGGAGATTTTTCCCGTCTGGATTTTCACCATTACGTTTCCAGCCTCGTCTCCCAGCTCATCGCCGCCTACCGGATGGAGGATCGCCCGGGGAGTCCCGCGCCGTGGATCGAGGTTGAGTCGGTCTCCCTGACGCTGGAGCAGGCTATTCCCCTGGGATTGATCCTGAACGAGCTCGTGACGAACTGTCTCAAGCACGCCTTCCCCGAATCATGTTCGCGACCGGTGGAGGAGCGGGAGATTCGTATCGGTCTGTGGCGCAAGACCGACCACGTCCTGCTGGAGGTGGCGGACAACGGGGTCGGACTGCCCCCGGATCTGGAACAGCGAAGAACCCGCTCCCTGGGGATGCGTATTATCGACACCCTGACACGACAGCTCGAGGGAGTCGTGCGAATGGAGGACGAAACACAACAAGGCGGCGCACGGATTCGCGTACTCATCCCGGCGCTGCACGATGCGACGTGACGTGAGGCGGATGCGTCGAGGAGAAGAGACGCTCTTCCGCCTTACGCTTTCTCGAAAAGGGGCACAGGAACTGTGCTGCTCCCGGGAGCGGCCGCCTTCGGCGGGATTTGCCTGTCCGGGGGAAATCCGGTACGACAACAGCCGGCGGAGCCTGTTTCATGCACGAATGAGGGCCCCCGTCGGAGAAGGGTGCGCGCCTGATCGCGGTGCGCCGGAGAAATCTGGAGGGAGGCGGCAGTATGGAAGAACAGTATGGAAAGGACGACCGGGAACAGGGCAGGGGAACGCTCGCTGTGTGGGGAGGCGAGACGCCGCTGAAGGGGGGCAGTGCCACGCAGGTTCCCGTGGTGCACAGCGTTGCCTTCGGGTACGGAGATGTGGAGGAGTGGCTTGACGTCGCCCTGGGAAAGAGGGCCGGGCACATCTACGGCCGGAACACCAACCCCACGGTGGCCGCCTTCGAGGAGAAGATCCGCCTGCTCGAAGGCGCCGAGGCCGCCACGAGTTTTTCCACCGGCATGGGCGCCATCTCGGGGCTGCTCTTCGGCCTGCTCTCCTCGGGTGCTCGGGTAGTTTCCCTGAAGGACACCTACGGCGGAACGAGCAAGGTTTTCCTGGAGTTCTTCCCTCGGGTGGGCATGGAGGCGGTGCTCTGCGACACCACGGACTTCGGCGCCATCGAGGCGGAGATCGCCCGGGGCTGCGATCTGCTCTACCTGGAGACCCCCACGAACCCCACCATGAAGGTGGTGGATATCGCCCGCCTCGCCGGGGCGGCGAAGAAGGCCGGTGCCGTCGTGGCCGTGGACAACACCTTCGCTACGCCGATCAATCAGAACCCCCTCGCCCTCGGGGCCGACTTGGTGGTGCACAGCGCCACCAAGTATCTGGGAGGTCACGCGGACGCGCTCGGCGGCGTGGTCTGCGGCAGGGCGGATCTGGTTCACCGTATCTACCACTACCGGGAAATCACCGGAGCGACCCTGCATCCCATGTCGGCCTACCTGCTGCTCCGGGGCATGAAGACCCTTGAACTCCGGGTGTCCAGGCAGAATGAGAGCGCGCTTGCCCTGGCGAAATTTCTCCAGGGGCACCCCAAGGTGGAGAAGGTTTTCTATCCCGGATTGCCGGAGCATCCCGGACACGATGTGGCCTGCCGCCAGATGCGGGGTTTTTCGGGAATGCTGAGCTTCCTCGTCCGGGGCGGCTTCGATGCGGTGAAGCGTCTCCTGCCGAATCTCCGCTATGCTCACCTCGCGGCGAACCTCGGCGCGGTGGAGACCATCGCGGGGCCGCCCGCCACGACGAGCCACGTGGAGTGCACTGTGGAAGAGCGCGCCGCCCTGGGTATTCCCGAGGGGCTGATCCGCTATTCCGTGGGCATCGAGAACGTGAGCGACCTCAGAAACGACCTGGAGGAGGCCCTGGCGAAGCTCTGACCGTTCCGTCGGAAGTGACAGGGGTTCTCCTTTCTCTGTCGAAAAGGATTTCCCGTGGTTCCGTCGCGTGGAAACTGTGTGTGCGTAGTATCACTACCGCTTCCGCCGCCGGGATGGACCTATTCCGGCGGCGACGTTCCTGACCGACGACTGTGGTGGCGACTGGTGTTCAGTGTGGTTTGTGCCCTTCCTCGAATCGTTCCCGAAAGAACGAGGCATCCCTTCCTTTCTGTTATACTGGTAAAAACAAAGGCATTCGACTTTTTCTCCGAAGTTTCTCCTCGGCGACGCTGTTCTTCTCGGTTCGCACATTCGGGTACGACATTCCGGAAACGCGTTGTGCGGCGCTTCTTCGCGGAGAGCCGCCGCTCTTCTTGTATTTTTCGACAACGGTGATCCGCCGCACACGAAAACGACGTGTTCTCGGACCGCTTCCGTAAACCCTTTTCCCGTCACGATCGAGAAGAATGTTTTGTCCCGCCCTGCCGGAGGAAGCGCGTCCGGTCCCGGACGTTTCCCCGGTCACGGATGCCTCCCTTTGCGTTTCCGAGATTGCAGCCGGGTTTTTCCCGTCCTTTCGGCATCGCCTTCTTCGCCCGGAAGGCGAGGTGGAGCGGAAGAGAAAGGCTGTTGAAGACCTTCCTGACGACCGTTGCTTTCGGAGGCGGGGAGGAACAGAAGGAGAGGAGCCGGACGCCGGAAAGGAAGGTGATCCGTATGAACGCACAGGCCGTCATGCCCTTCGAAGTGCGGAGTTGCGAGCTCGTGACCATCTGCACGGGCATTCGGGCCAAGACGCTGGGAGAACTTCGGGAGGGGGTGCGCGCCGTTCCCGAGGGGTGCCTCCATTATCATTTCTGGGGGCGCCTCATGCGACCACAGATCGGTGAATCGGAGTTCGACAACGATTTCGCCGGATGGGTGGCGGGTTCGCTTCACGACGTGACGCTGGCGGAGCGGATGAGCGCGGTCAATCCCGCGGATTTCGCCGATCTGGAGGAACTCCGCGGGGCGCTTCTGGACCTGCTGGACGATCGTCTCGACACGGAGGAATCCACCGCCTGGAGCAGGGGTGACGCTCCCTTCTTCTTCACGAGGGCACAGCTCCTCGTCTTTCCGCCCCACCGCACGATTGCCCGCCCCGAAGAGTTCCCCGAAGCGCTTCGCGGAATGGACCGGAGCAGCCTCTTTTATCACTTCATCGACGCCGCCCGAAGGACACCTCTGCACTGCGACGATGTGACCGCCTGGTTGGAGGGGTTCGGTTCCTCCACGGAGGACCTTCGGAAACGCCTCCGCCGGGTGGACCCTTATCTGCTCTCCCTGGAGGAGCTGCGGGAATATCTGCTCCTCGCCTTCGAGGAAGGGGTCGGAAAGGGAGAGGCTCCTGGATCGGCTCCCGGCGAGGGTGCGTCGGGAACTTCCGGAGGCGCCGCCGGACACGTCCGAGGGACGTCTCCGGAAGGAGCCGAGGGGGTCGTTTCGAGAGGAGGGGACGGAGCATGACGAAACTTCTCGAGGCTTTTGAAGGCGTGGTCTATCCCTCCGTCCTGTCCCACATTCGCCATCTCGGCCGGCTTTTGGAGGGAAAGAGCGTGGTGCACGTGAACTCCACCCGTCTCGGCGGTGGCGTGGCGGAGATTCTGCATCGCCTGGTCCCCCTGATGAACGAGCTCGGCATCGACACGAAATGGGAGGTCATCACGGGAGAGGACGCGTTCTTTGCCGTGACGAAGACGATGCACAATGCGGTGCAGGGTTCGGAGAAGGGGCTGTCGAGGGAGATGACGGAGGTCTTCGAGGAGACGAACCGTGAGAACGCCCGCCGTCTGGCCCCGATCGTCTCCGAGGCGGATTTCGTCTTCGTCCATGATCCTCAGCCGGTACCGCTCTGTGCCCTGTGCCCGGAGAGGAAAGGAAAGTGGCTCTGGCGCTGTCACATTGACGCGAGCCGCCCGAACCGCCGCGTCTGGGCCTATCTGCGGAACTGGATTCTGTCCTACGACGGAAGCATCTTCTCCCTGCCGGAGTTTGCCCAGCCAATGCCGCATCCGGAATACCTGGTGCCGCCGAGCATCGATCCCCTGAGCGACAAGAATTGCGACCTCGAGCCGGGAGAAGTGACACGCACGCTGGGAGAGTTCGGCATCGATCCGGATCGTCCCCTCGCTGTCCAAGTATCCCGCTTCGACCGGTTCAAGGATCCCCTCGGCGTTATCGAGGCCTATCGCCTCTGCCGGCGCAGCCAGGACCTTCAGCTCGTCCTCGCCGGCGGCGAGGCCACGGACGATCCCGAGGGCAGCGTCGTCCTCCGGGATGTACTCGACGCCGCGTCGGGAGATCCGGACATTCACGTGCTGGTTCTTCCCGCGGACGCACATCGGACCATCAATGCGCTGCAGCGGGGTACCGACGTGGTGCTGCAGAAATCGACGAAGGAGGGGTTCGGCCTCACCGTCTCGGAGGCACTCTGGAAGGAAAAACCCGTCATCGGCGGGGATACGGGGGGCATTCGCCTGCAGATCATCGACCGGTTCAACGGATTTCGGGTCCGCACGGCGGAGGGCGCGGCGCTCCGCCTGCGCTATCTGCTCCAGCACAGGGCGCGGGCGGAGCGGATGGGAGAGAACGCCCGGGCCTACGTACGGGAGAACTTTCTCATCACGCGGCAGCTCCGGAACGTGTTGGCCATTCTGGTGGCCCAACTTCAGGGGGATCGGGAGCGGCTGGAGGTTTTCGTTCCATGATCCCCGCCTCCTTTGCGGCCATTCCGGAACGATTCTGGAGACACCTCGCAGAAGCGCCTGCGGCGGCGCTTCTGCTCGACTACGACGGTACATTGGCTCCCTTCGTGCCGGACCCTGCCCGGGCGATTCCCTACGAGGGAGTCCGGGAGCTTCTGCAGCGGATCGACGGAGGAAAGACGAGGGTCGTTCTCGTCTCGGGGCGGCCCGCCCGGGAGGTGCGCGCCCTGCTCCGCACGGTCCCGCCCTTGGAAGTCTGGGGCGAGCATGGAGGAGAGCGTCTCCTGCCCGACGGAACGCAATGGACCGCCCCTCTTCTGTCGGAGGAAAAGGCATTTCTGGACAGGGCGGGCGCACTGGCGGCGGATCATCTCCCCTCGGAACGGATCGAGCGCAAACAGTTTTCTCTGGCGGTTCACGTCCGGGGCATTTCCGGCGGGGGGGCGCTTCTCGAGACGCTTCGCCGCCTCTGGGAGGATCGACTGTCCGGTGAAGGGTGGCGCATCCGTCCCTTCGCGGAGGGATTGGAGGTGCGCCGTGCGGACATCCACAAGGGACGGGCCGTGTGCGCTCTCCTGGAGGAAGTGCCGCCCGGTGTGCCCGTTGCCTGTGCCGGAGACGACGAGACCGACGAGGACGCCTTTCGCGCCCTCGGGGAACGGGGGCTCTCTCTTCTCGTGAGTGTCGCTCCCAGGTGCACGGCGGCGAAATTTCGGCTTTTCCCGCCGGAAGAGGTGCTCGCCTTTCTCCGCCGCTGGCATACCGCCGCGGAGGAGAGTGGAGCTTTTCCGGGGGACAGAAAGAACCCAAGTGTCTTGGAGACGTTGCGAAAGAGCGTCTCCAGGACAAGGAGTGGCGTCGATGCGGGGTGAACCCGGATGAGCGAAAGAGACGCACGGAAGAGAAAGGCGGGAATCGTGGTGGCGGCGAATCGTCTTCCTGTGGTCCTTCACAGGGAGGCGGCGGAGGTGCGCATCACCCCGAGTTCGGGTGGGCTTGTCACGGCTATGCATCCCGTCCTCGGCGAAAGAGGCGGCACGTGGATCGGCTGGCCCGGGGACACCTCGGGGCTCTCCGCCGCCCGGGTGGAGGAGGCCCTGCACGCCGTCTCGGAGGAGCAGGGGTTCGACCTCGTCCCCGTGACGCTCTCGGAAGAGCTGCGGCAGTGCTACTACGACGGGTTCGCCAACGCCACGATCTGGCCCCTCTTTCACGATCTTCAGGGCCGCTGTCGTTTTGACGAGAGCTACTACAAAGGCTATGTGGAGGCTAACCGTCGTTTTGCCCGGGAAATCGCACGCCGAACCGAAAAAGGTGACCTCCTCTGGGTGCACGACTACCATCTCATGAGCGTGGCCCATCAACTCCGGCAGCAACGCGTCGCCCTGCGGACCGCCTTCTTCCTGCACATTCCCTTTCCCGCCTCGGACATCTTTCTCAAGCTTCCCTGGCGGCGACAGTTGTTGCGCCATCTCCTCGACTTCGACTTCCTGGGGTTCCAGACCCAGCGGGACCGGCGCAACTTCCTGGGATGTCTGGTGGATCTTTTCCCGCGCTTCACCATCTCGAAAACCGGTGTGATGCACAGCGTGGCGAGGGAGAAACGCAACACCCGCATCGGCGTCTTTCCCATCGGCATCGATGCGGCAGGGTTCGAGAAGCTTTCGGGCGAGGCCGCCGTGCGGGAGATGGAGCGGGAGATCCGGGAGAGCTACGCGGGACGCCGCCTCTTTCTCGGGGTTGACCGGCTGGACTACACAAAGGGAATCCCTCAGCGCCTCCACGCTTTCGAGAGGGCCTTGGAGCGCTTTCCCCATCTGCGCGAAAAGGTCACGCTCCTTCAGCTTGTCGTGCCCAGCCGGGAGGACGTGGAGGGGTACGCGCCGCTCCGGGAGGAGATCGAGCGCATCGTCGGACATGTCAACGGGCGGTTTACCTCGGGAAACTGGGTCCCCGTGGTGCTCATGGTTCGATCCGTCTCCAGGGAGCGGCTGATCGCCCTCTACCGCGCCGCCTGTGCGGCGCTCATCACGCCGCTGAAGGACGGCATGAACCTCGTCTGCAAGGAATACTGTGCGGTGAAAACGGAAAACGACGGTGTCCTCATTCTCAGCGAGTTCGCCGGAGCGGCAGCCCAGCTCTACAAGGGAGCATTGCTGGTCAACCCCCACGATATGGAGGGAATGGCCAGGAGCATCGAAGCTGCGGCGACCATGTCCCCGGCGGAGCAGGAGCGGCGCATGAAACGTCTCCGGAGGAACGTTGCACGGCATGACATCCATTGGTGGGTGAGCGGATTCCTTTCCGCCGCGTCAGAGAGGGGAATGCGGCGGAAGATCGACCCCGCAGCGTTCGTCGCCTATCCGCAGCTCTGCGAAGAGGAATGGCTCTGATGCCGGGCACCGGCGTTTTGCTCGGGGCATCGTTTTATGCGACGTGTCATTCGGTCATTGCGATATTGTGAAGGCGAATCGTGTAAATCGGACAAAACTATGTGTCTTCGGCAACGGGGTTTCAATTGACAGGCCTGATGAATCCGGGTAGACTCTCGCGTAATGTGCGGGCCACTGTGTCCGCGCAGTGCCGGCAAGTGCCGGAGATGACACGTTCGTCCGGAGAAGGGGGAATCCCCGGGGGTCCTTCGGGCGGGCCGACCAGAGAGGAGTGAGCAGTGGTGAAGATTGGTGGAAGAAGGGCATGGGGCGTTGCTGCGGCGATATCGATGTGTGTGTTCTTTGCGGGGGGTGCCTTTGCGGCGACGGAATTCCGTCTGTCGAACCAGTTTCCGGCCTCGCACCATGTGTCGAAGGGGCTCGTCTTCTTCGCGGAAAAGGTCGCGGAACTCTCCAAGGGCGAGATGAAGGCGAACGTCTTCGACTCCGCCCAGCTTTTCAAGGACACGGAGGTTGTGGAGGCGGTTCAGGAGGGGCTCGTCGAGGTGGCCCTCGTGCCGGTGAACAAGTGGTCCGGCATGATTCCCGCCGCGGATGTCTTCGAGATGCCCTTCGTCTTCTCCGACCTCTCCTCACCCAAGAAGTTCCTTGATGCCGGAGCCGGAACCCTTTTGGACGAGGAATTCCAGAAAATGGGCGCCAAGGTGGTCTTCTGGGTAGATTACGGCCTCGTGCAGTTCTTCAACAGCAAGCGCACCCTGCGCGTCCCCGACGATTTCAAGGGGCTGAAGATCCGTACCTTCAGCAGCGGCACGGCGGACACCGTCACGGCCCTGGGCGGCACGCCGGTGGTCATCAGCTCCTCCGAGATGTACATGGCGCTCCAGCGGGGCACCGTGGACGGCGCCACCACGGGGATGCCCGCGGCGGTCTCCCGCAAGATCTTCGAGGTGCAGAAGTACATGACTATGGCGAACTACACCACGGCGCAGTTCGTGGTGCAGGCGAACCTGAAGTGGTGGAGCGCCCTTTCGGACGAACAGCGGGACGTGCTGCTCAAGGCGGGGGACGAGGCGGCGGCGTGGATCCGGGATGCCATCGCAGATTCGGAACTCGAGGCGGAGAAGACGATCCGCGACGCCGGCGTGGAGGTCACGACGTTCACCCCGGAGGAGCGGGAACTCTTCGTCAAGGCCACCGAGTCGGTGCGCACGGATTTTGCGAACAAGACGGGAGACTTGGGCAGGAAGCTCATCGAGATGGCCCTGGCCGTCGAGTAACCTCGCGCGGGGCGGGTTGCGTTCGTTTTTTCGGTCGCCCGGATCGCCCGACCGTGGGCGGTTCGGCGCAGACCTGCTTTTCTCTCCCCGTTCCCCGGGCTCTCGCCGGGGAACGGGTTTATTCCGTGGAGTGAGGAGAACGTCATGAAACGATTCCTCGAAGGCCTCAACCTCTTTCTGGGCTATCTCAGCGGGCTCGGCATCCTGCTCATGGGACTTCTGCTCTTCTATGAAGTGATCCTCCGCTACTTCTTTCACGCCCCCACCATGTGGAGTCAGGAGATCGCGATCTACCTCTTCACCTGGGCCATGCTCGGAGGGGCTTCCTACACACTCATGAAGAGGAAACACGTCCGCATTGACCTTTTCATCGAGCATCTCTCCGAGGTGTGGCAGCGCCGCCTCGAGTGCCTCACGAGCATTGTGGGCACCTGCTTCTGCGCCGTCGTGACCTGGCAGGGGTACGAGATGGTCCGGCTTTCCCTGAAGTTCAACCGCCTTTCCGCGACGCCCCTCCGGGTTCCCCAGTGGATTCCCCAAATGGCGCTGCTCCTTGGATTCGCCCTGTTGACGCTCCAGTTCGCGCTGCTCGTGATCGATACCGCGGGGTCCTTCGCCCCGAAACGCCGGGAAGGGAGAGAGCTGTCGTGACCAGTTTCCTCTTCGTCGTCGCCCTGCTGTTGCTCGTGCTCTTCCTGGGACTACCAGTGGCCTTTGCCCTGGGCTCCACGTCGGTGTTGCTCATCCTCCTCTATGACCTTCCTCTGAAAATCATCGGCACGACGCTCTTCTCGTCCCTGGACAGCTTTGTGCTGCTCGCCATACCACTCTTCGTCCTCATGAGTCAGATTCTTCTGGACGGCCGCATCGGGGACGATCTTTTCGAGGTCATGAATGCCTGGGTACGGCATCTCCCCGGGGGACTCGCCATCGCCACGATCCTGGCCTGCGCCTTCTTCTCCGCCATCACCGGCTCCGGGGCGGCCACGGCGGCCACCATCGGCATGGTGGCCTATCCGGCCATGACCGAGCGGGGCTACGAAAAACGCTTCACCCTGGGGCTGCTCGCCGCCGGGGGGACGCTGGGCATCCTCATTCCGCCGAGCATTCCCCTCATCCTCTACGGGGCGGTGACGGAGGAATCGGTGGGAAAGCTCTTCATGGCAGGGGTCATCCCCGGCCTGCTGCTCGCGGGCATCTTCATCGTCTACGCCGTGATCAAGAGCAAGAGGGGAGGTTTCGTCCCCCTTCCCCGAACCACCTGGAGCGAGCGGCTCCGGATCACCCGGAAGAACCTGTGGGGTATCCTGCTCCCCTTCCTCATCATCGGCGGCATCTACTCCGGGGCCTTCACGCCCACGGAGGCCGCGGCGGTGGGGCTCGCCTACAGTCTCGTGGTGACGCTCCTCATCTACCGGACGCTCTCCCTGCGGGACATCCCGAAGATCTGCCTCAAGTCCGTGGGAACCTGCTGCATGATCGCCCTCATCATCGCCGGAGCCATTCTCTTCGGCAAGGTCATGACCCTGCTCATGATTCCCCAGAAACTCACGGAGTTCATCATCGCGAGCAAGTTCTCGCCGCTCATGTTCATTCTCGCCATGAACCTGCTCATGCTCGTTCTGGGAACCATTCTGGAGACGGTGTCCATCGTGCTTCTCACCATGCCCCTGGTGACACCCATCCTGCACGCCCTTTCCATCGACCCTATCTGGTATGCCATCATCCTCACGGTGAACATGACCATGGCGCTCATCACACCTCCGGTGGGCATGAATCTCTACGTCATCAACGGCCTGCGGGAGGACATCTCCATGAGCGAAGTCATCCAGGGTGTGACCCCTTTCATCCTGCTCATGGTGATCATGTTGTTCCTCACGGTGGCTTTCCCGGGGATGAGCACCTGGCTGCCGTCGGTCATGAAGTAGACGGGGAGAACGACGAAAGGCGACGCGGAGCGCGGCGAGTGCCCGGAGGTATTCCGTGAGGGAGTGCTCAAAGGGGCGCCCGCCGTCGAGACGGAGTGTTCGGAGGAGATGGAAGACCGGATGGAGAAGCGTGTGGAGTCGGCGGAGAAACGTGGGTGCCGGGAGCGGAAGAGCACGGTGCTGCGGAGGCGACTGGAGGTTCCGGGGAGCGTCGTCGCTCCTGGAGTGTACGACGGTCTCAGTGCCCGCATCTGCGAGATGGTCGGTTTCGAGGTGGTGTTCCACTCCGGGTACGGCACCGCCGCGTCGGTGCTCGGACAGCCCGATGTGGGGCTTCTGGACATGACGGAGATGGCTCGGCAGGTCCGCAGCGTTGCCCGCGCCGTGGACATTCCCGTCATCGGCGACGCGGACACGGGGTTCGGCAATGCCGTCAACGTCTGCCGGACCGTGGAGGAATACATCGTCGCCGGGGCGGCGGGGCTGTTTCTCGAAGACCAGCTCTCCCCCAAGCGGTGTGGCCACATGGGAGGAAAACTGGTCATCGACACGGAGGAGATGATGGGAAAACTCCGGGGCGCCCTGGACACCCGCAATGCCCTGGACCCGGATTTCGTGATTCTCTTCCGCACCGACGCCATCGCAGTCAACGGTTTCGACGATGCCCTCGACCGGGCGCGGCGGGCCGTGGAGGCCGGAGCGGACGTGATTTTTTTCGAGGCTCTGGAGACGCGGGAGCAGATGGAGCGCGCCGTCCGGGAGATTTCCGTTCCGCTCATGCTCAACCTCATCGAAGGAGGGCGCACACCCCTGGTGGGCTACGACGAGGCGGAGAAGATGGGGTTTAAGCTCATCGTTCCGGCCCTCTCCTGCCTCTTCGCCGCGGCGAAGGGCATGTACGACGTCATGCGGGAAGTGCGCTCCCAGGGCGTGTCCGATCGCTACGCGGACCGGCTCTTCTCCTTCGGAGAGTTCGCCGGGATCGTCCGGGCGGAGCGCATCCGGGACATGGAGGAGCGCTATCTTCCTCCGGCGACGGTGAAAGCGAAGTACCGGGGGGGAGGTTCCATCGTCTGAGCACGAGGGGCGCGCCTTGTCGGCGCCTCGCTCGCCGACGCGGAGAGATTTTTCGAAAAACCGGACCGGATTTTCCGGCGGGCCCGGAAGCCGAAGGACGCCTTGTTCCTTTCGGAAGAAGTGGCCTTCGCCGTGAAGGCGCCACGAAAGAACACCACAGTGGACGAAACGACACAGAAGCCCCGGAGAAGGCTCCTCTCCGGGGCTTCTTGTTTCGAAGAATTCGTCATTTTGGATACAAATTGATGTGTTCCAAGACAACCTTGTCGTTTCCAATTGGAGGATGTACAATCGCCTGGATTCTCTCGGTTCGGTTTTTTGGATGAAAGAAAGCAAAGATTTTCTTTCTTTTAGAAGGATAAGCGCGTTTTTAAGAGAAATAAGTTCATTCTCCAGGGGTGCGCGCTTTCTTGTGCGTCAAAGCACGAAGAGAAGAAGATGTGTTGAAATGAATGAATCCGGATCAAGATGAGGCAAAGAAAAAAGGAGGGTGCAGCTATGAAGAAAATCGAATCTGCGGAGGACATTCGTTCGGTTCTGGTGGTGGGCGCAGGCACCATGGGAAGTCAGATCGCCCTGCAGTGCGCGCTCTGCGGCCTGCGCGTGACGCTCTACGACGTGGACCGGGCGAAACTCGACGAGGCCCGGGGGAGAATGGGCGGCGAGTATGCCGCGTCTCTCACGGGTCTGGGGTTGCGGGAGGCGGAGACGGTCCGGAAGGCCATAGAGGGCATCGAGTTCACCACGGACGCCGCGGCAGCCGCGGCGGAGGCGGACCTGGTGAGCGAGTCCATTCCGGAACGGCCGGAGCTGAAGGCGAGGGTGTTCGGCATGTTCGACGGACTGTGCCCGGAGCGGACGCTCTTCGCCACGAATTCCTCCACGCTGCTGCCCTCCATGATTGCCGAGGGAACGGGGCGTCCCGACCGCTTCTGCGCCATGCACTTTCACATTTACGTGTGGGTTGCCAACGTGGTGGACATCATGCCCCACCCGGGGACGGCGCCGGAGGTAGCGGAGGTTCTCCGGCAGTTCGCCCTGCGGATCGGACAGGTGCCCATCGTGCTCAAGAAGGAACAGGTGGGGTATGTCTTCAACACCATGCTCTGTGCGCTCAACGATGCCGCGCTGGGGCTCGTTGCGGATGGCGTCGCCTCGGTGGACGACGTGGACCGGGCCTGGATGGGCGTGATGAAAACCCCCATCGGTCCCCTGGGGATTCTTGATTTCGTGGGCCTCGACACGGCTTTGACCATCACGGAATACTGGGCGGAGCGCACGGGCAACAAACGGCTCGTCAGCAATGGACAACTGCTTCGGAGCTACGTGGAGGCGGGGCGTCTGGGCATGAAGAACGGAAAGGGGTTCTACGACTATCCCGCTCCGCGCTACGCTGACGAGGACTTCGTCTCTTCCTCCTCGAAGTAGTAGACGCGGATGAACCGGTCCTGAAGCGCGAAGGACCAGTGCACGTTCTGCAGCAGTGAGGCGGCCTCCTCGCATTTTCCTTCTCCGAGGAGGCCGACGAATTCCCGGTGCTCCGCCATGGAGCGCACTTCCCACTCGTGGATGAGTTCGTCCCGGCGGGGCATGAAGTCGTAGAGGCGCCTCCGGTAGTTGGAGAGCAGGCGCAGCAGATGGCGGTTCCCCGAAAGACGGGGAAGGGTACAGTGGAACTCGGTGTTCAGGTCGTTGTACTGCTCGGCGTTGCCCCGGCGCCACGCCGTGTCCATGGCGTTGTTGATGGAGGCCAGTTCCGAGAGAACCCCCGGAGTGATCAGCGAGGCCACAATGCGGACCGTGCTGGACTCGAGGGCGCCGATGATTTCGTAAAAGTCCTTGATGTCCCTCTGGGAGAGTTCGTTCACCACAATGCCCCTGCGGGGGAGGATGGTCACGAAGCCCTCTCCCTCAAGCTGAAGCAGGGCGTCCCGCAGGGGGGTCTTGCTGATGCCGAGCTGGCTGCTCATCTTCCGGAGATTGATGGAGGCGCCGGGAACGATCTCCCGTTCGTTCATCTTGCGTTTCAAGTAGTCGTATACCTGTTCCCGAAGTGGTTTTGTGAAGAGAACATCGTCGCCGTTCATGGGGAGGCCTCCATCGCCTTGGGGGTGTCGCTTCCGGGGGAATCACGTTGTGTATACCAAGGGATCGGCCCTTTTGTCAATCTCCGAATGACGCGTAATGACGGTACACAGCACCCGAACTTTCCTCTCCGTTCTTTTCCGAAGGTTTTTTTCCGGTTCCGTTCGTAAAAACGTGTTTCCTTTTCAACGCTCCGTCTCCGTTAGATCCCGTTTCGGCGGGGTGTCCGCCGAAACGATTCGGGGTACTGCTTTCGCCTCGGATCCAGCTCCGACAGGGCGGTCACAGGTCACCGCCGGGGGACGGTTCGCTTCCCGGCGGTCTTTCGCTGCCGCGTGTCCTCACGCGCCTCCGTTTTCCCCGGAAACGAGGGCGGCGGCGTGGTTCTCCATCCGGAAAAAAGCCGCCTTTTCCTGTAATGCTTCGGACACGCGGGCGAGCGTCTCCGCCCCGGAGGCGACCTCTTCCGTCGCGGCGGCCACGTCGAGAACGCGGGAGCGCACGGTCGCGGCGATAGAGGAGGCGTTGTTCACCCGTTCCGCCACGTTCTGTATCGCTCCGGCGATTTCTTCGCTGGAGGCGGCCTGCTCCTGGGAGACCGCTGCCATGTCCTGGGCGACGAGGCCGATGGTGCGCAGGGCTTCGAGAATGCGGGCGATGGTCGCCTCCGTTTCCGCAGCGAGATCCCGCGCCTCTCCCGATTTTGCGGCGTTCCGCTTCACCGCGGAGACGACGCCGTCCAGATCCCGGGTGATGGTCTCCGCGAGGTCCGCGATGTTGCGGGCCGCGGTGTTGCTCTCCTCCGCGAGTTTGCGCACCTCCTCGGCGACCACGGCGAATCCTCTTCCCGCATCGCCCGCCCGAGCCGCCTCGATGGCTGCGTTCAGCGCGAGAAGGTTCGTCTGGTCCGCGATCTGGGAGATCTGGGCGACGAAACCCTGGATGTTCCTCGCCCGGGTTCCCAGCTCCACCACGGCTCCGGCGGCGTTCTCCGAATCGACGGCCACGCCGCGGATGCTTTCCACGGCTTTCTTCACAGCGGCAATGCCCGTTTGGCCCTCCTCTTCGGCGCGTTGAACCTGCTCCGCCGTATCCGCGCTGCGCTGTGCCGCCGTCTGGGCTCCGGCGGCGACTTCCTCGACGCTGGCGTTGATCTCCTGCCCCGCTGCGGCAAGGCTTTCCATGGCTTCGCTCACGCGCTCAACGCCGTCTTTCGTCTCTCCCACGGCATCGTTCGTCCTGCGGGACAGCTCGTTGAGGACGCCGGCAGTGTCCTCAACCCGGGAGCCCGCGGCGAGAATGCCGGAAATGGTGTTCCGGAGTGTTTGGGCCATTTCGTCCAGGGCCTGTCCCATTTCGGCGATTTCGTCGGACCCGGTGGTGTCGAACGTGGCCTGGAGGTTGCCGCCGGCGAAGGTGTGGACTCCCGCGCGGATCGAGGCGAGGGGCTTCACGATGGCCCGGGAGATGGTGACGCCGAAGAGGACGGCCAGAAGCAGCGAACCGAGGGGAATAAGGACGAGGAGGCGGTTCGCTCTGTCGGTCCGGATTTCGTTTTCCGCATTCGCCTGCTCCGCTCGCGTCACCCGGGATGCGGCGAGGGCGACGAGCTTCTCCTGAACGGCTCGAGACTGGCGGCGCACGTTCTGCTTGAACTGCTTGAACGCCTCTTCCTTTTTGCCGCCCGTCGCGAGTTCCGCCATGAATTTCCACGCCCGCCGGTAGTTCATGACGTCAAGGGAGAGTTTCTTCAAAAGTTCCTGCTCTTCTTCGTCGATGTCCGTCTTCGCGAACTTTTCGAGAAGGTCATCGTTTGTTTGGGAAAGCGCTGAGAGGCGGCTTCTGATGTCGGCGATCTCCTTTTCCTCCGTTTCCAGGATCAGGTGAAAGAGGAGTGCCTCCACTTCGTTCTGGTTCGTCCGGAACGCCTCCACCAGCCCCAGGGGGACGAGGTTGTCCCGGTACATGGCGGAGAGTGACGCAGCGCTCCGGGCATTGTAGGAGTAGCCGGTCCAGCTGACGAAGAGCATGAGGGCGACGAGAATCCCGACGAGGCCGAGGATCTTCGTCGCCGTTTTCAGATCACGCATCCAGCGCATGCGCACACGTCCTTTCCGGGGATGTTTCGTGGCCTGCGATTCTCGGAGTATCTGTTTTCAGAGGTTCCAGGGAAGGAGCGCGCCCGAGAAGGGCGCAGAGCCCTTCTCAGGGGTATCTCGGCCTGTTCTCGATGCGACGGGCGAATTCCTCGATGTCGATGGTGCTCATGAGGGTGTTGTTCTCACGCCACAGTTTTTCCAGCCGGGGGGGCAACTCCGTGGTGGCGCAGGGGAATGCGTCGCACTGGAAGCAGTAGTCCACTTCGTGCTCCCGCACGCAGTGCTGCACGCGGCAGGCCTGGAAGAGGCAGCTCCCGCTGCGGCATCCCCGACATTCTCCATTTGCGAGATGATCGAGAAGGCGCCGGAACGCCGCGTACTCGGTAAAGACGGGGGTGTGGGCGGCGAAACGTTCGGCGTAGGTGTGGAAGTTCTCTCCAAGGAGGGAAATGAGTTCCTGTGCAGCCTTACGGACCTGTCCGTCCGCGAAGGCGATGCACTTGCCGCAGTCGAGACCGCACGGGGCGATGCGATGAAGCAGTTCCTCGTAGGGCATGTGTTTCTTCCTCCCGATCGTTCAGCTTTCCCCGCCCTCGGCGAGGAGTCCCTGCTCCCGAGCCATCTGTTCGATGGTGCGGAATTCCACGTTCTGAGGATCCTCGGGATGTCCCTGGTACGTTATGGTGCCGGCGATGCGCGGCGGATCACCGGTCTGCGGATCCTCGATGGAGACGCACAGGAGAACCGTGTAGCCTTCTTTCTTGAGTGCCTGGATGATTTTCTCCATGCCGAGAATGGCGGGTTTCTTCATGGTTGCCACGTGTGACACCGTCCTCATGTTAATTTCAACCATGCAAAGTATAGCACGAATCACCGGCGAACGAATCCGTCGTTTCGGCACAATTTTTCCGGCCCGGGCATCGTGTGTCGGCCCGGTCACGGCGGGAGGCCGGTTCCGCCCCCGGAGCGCGGGAGCGAGCGGTGCGCCTGTTACGGAACTGGGTCTGGTCTGTGGAGGGCGTGTTACGTTCCTCCTCTACCCTTGATGGCGTCGGAAACGTCGGGCACCGGAGTGCGGCGAAACATCCGGCCCGCCGGAGGAGGGCGGAGGCGGAGCATGCACACCCTGGAGTCGAGCGTTCCCGGGGGTATGGTGTCGCAGCGGATTTCGCGACGAACAGACACGGAGGTGGAGGAAATGACATTCAAAACACGCCTGACGCTCTGTACTCTCGCAGTGCTCCTGGTGACCCTGGGCCTGGCCGGAACCGCCTATTACCGGAGCGGGGGCATCATTCTCCGTCAGGCGGATCAAAGCGAGAGCACCGCCGGCCGGTCCGGCGCCCAGGCCTTCGAGAACTGGTTCCGGGGGCTCGAAAACGTTCTCGGAACCGCGTCGCGCAACATGGCCTACATGATCGAGAACTTGGGTATTCTTCCCGGCACCATGGGGGACTATGTGCGGGATCTCACGGAGCAGTCCCGGGAGAAGGGGTTTCTGGACCTGTATCTTGCCCTGCCCGACAGAAGCCTTCTCGACGGGAACGCTTGGTTTCCTCCGGAGGAGTACGACCCGAGGGAGAGCGAGTGGTATCGGGAGGCCGTCGCCGCAAAGGGATTCGTCCTCACCGCCCCTCACGAGGATATCAAGACGGGCGAGACCGTGGTCACCCTTGCTGTTCCCGTCGCCTCCCTCTACGACGACAAGAGGCTCTTCGGCGTCTTCGCCGCGGATGTCCGGATCGGTGATCTGGGAATCCGGGCCGGTGGCGAAGGAAAGACGGGACGTGTCTTTCTTCTCGACCGGGAGAATCGCATCCTCGCCGGTCCCGATCCCGCGCTTGCCCTTTGTCCCCTGGAAGAGGCGGGGACGTGGACGTCGGACATCGCCTCCATCCCCGAGGACGGAACGAGTCTGCGGGTGGCGGGCGGCGAAGGAGCGCGGCGGATTTACGGATACGCCCTTCCCTACGGTCTCCGGCTTGTGAACGTGGTGGACGAGGCGGAGACACTGCGTCCCGTGATGCGTCTCGGCCTGGAGCAGCTTCTGCTCGCCCTCGCCGCGGCGGTCGCGGTGGGGCTGCTCGTCTTCGGCGTGGGCAGAAGTCTCACCGTGCCCGTGGAGGCACTGCTCCGGGTCTCCCGGAGCGTCGTGGAGGGCAACCTCCTCGTGGAGGCCCGTGCGTCCGGGGCGGACGAGATGGCCCGGATCGGCGGCGCGCTGAACGGCATCATTGCCCGAAGTCGGGAGATGCTCCTTCGCCTGCGTGGGGATGGTCGCCGCATCGGCGCCGAGGCGAAGGAGCTGGAGGCGGTTGCCGGAACGATCTCCGGTGTGGTGCTCCGGGTGGAGACGGAGTGTGCGGGACTGAAGGAGCGGATGGCGGAGAACATGCTTGCCCTGGAATCCGCTCTGGAGACGACCCTCCGGGCCGCCGAGGGGGCGGAGGCCGTGGCCGGAGCGTCGGCGCGTTCGAGGGAGGATGTCCTTGCCTTGCGTGATGAGGCGGAGGCGGCCCGGACCATCGGGGCGGTCGCCAGCGATGCCGTCCGCTCCATGGCGCAGGGGTTTGAGCACATCGACGGGGCGGTGCTCCGTCTCCGGCAGGAGGCGGAGCAGATCGGCGGCATGGTGGAATCCATCTCCGCCGTGGCGGCTCAGACGAACCTGCTCGCGCTCAACGCCGCCATCGAAGCCGCCCGGGCCGGTGCCGCGGGGAAGGGGTTTGCCGTGGTGGCCGAAGAAGTGCGCAAGCTCGCCGGAGAAAGCCGGAAGGCGGCGGAACGGGTGGGTGTTCTCGCGGGAACCATTCTGGAGGGAACCGAAGGAGTGTTCCTCGCCGCGGAAGAGGGGCGGGAACTCGGTGTGCGCGGGTTGGAGCGTTTTTCCGACATGGAGGCCCGCATGACGGAAGTGCATCGTATGGTGGAGGCCGTCACCGCCCGCATGAGCGACACCGCCGAAACCGCCTCCCTGCAGGCGGGACGGAACCGAGAGATCGCCCTTGCGGTGGAGCGGGTCACTCAGAGTGTCGCCGGAACGGACGCCACAACCGGGGCCATCTCCATGACCCTGTCGGATCTCACGGGAGGAATGCGGCGGCTTCGCCAGACCGCCCTGGAGCTCAACGAGCTGCTTGAGACGTCGGAACGGCAGCTCGAAGGATACGTGCTCGACGACTCCGCGCCCGAACTGGTTCCCTGTCAGGGCCGCTCCGACCCGGCGGCGGAGGTTCCCGCTTCCGAGCTGCACCGGCTCGGCCGCGCCCGGCCGCCCCGGAAAACGACCGCTCCGCTTCCGTCACCCCTGCCGGCTCCGTCGAAAAGAAACCGACACGTCGCCGGAGCGGCATGATCCGCACGAAACGGTTCCGGGACGCGTTCTCCATTTCGTGCGAGAGAGGGGCTTGTTTTTTTCAGAGAAAGTCCGACCTGTTCCCGGTTCGGACGAAGAACACCCGGAGGTGCCTGTTTTCTTTAACCAAGAGTAGAAGCCTCGTGGCAGACGCATCAGGGCAGGGTTTGCTCGCGGGAGGTCCTCCGGCCGGTCCGTCCACCCGGAATGCATGGTATCATCGGAACGATGCGGCAGCATGATCCGTGATGTGTTTCGAGGGGGAGTGGAATGGACATGCTCGTGCGGTTTTTCGAGCGGAGGCTGTTTCGTGCGTCGCGACGTCTCGTTCCCGTCCCTGCCGACGTTGCCTTCGACCGGGAGGAAGTTCGTTTCGCCTCCCTGGACGGAACACCCCTGTGGGGGTGGCACGTGGCTCCCCGGGGCCGGGGAGTCGCCGCGCCGGGAGCGTGTCTTCTCGTGTGTCACGGCAACTCGGGCAACCTCTCGACGCCCTTCCGGGTCGGGCTGATGGAGACCCTGGCCCTGACGGGGGCGCGCTTCTTCATCTTCGACTACCGCGGCTTCGGCAAGAGCGGCGGCGTTCCCACCGAGGCGGGGGCCTGTCTGGACGCCGAGGCGGCGTGGCGCCATCTTGTGGAGGAAAGAAGGGTGAACGCGAAATCGGTGGGAATCTTCGGGCGTTCTCTGGGAAGTCCCTTCGCGGCGAAGCTCGCCGCGGATCACCCGGAGACGCCCTTTCTGGTTCTGGAGTCGGCCTTCCGCTCTCTTTCCTCCATGGCGAGGGTGCGGTGTCCCTGGCTGCCCGCATCGTGGGCGGAGCGTCTCTGCGGAGAGCGCTTCGTCACGGAACACCACCTCCGGCGTTTGCGGACGGGCGTTCCCGTCCTCTTTCTCCACGGCACGGCGGACCGGCTGGTGCCCTTTCGGGAGGGGGAGCGCCTCTTCGAGGGCTTTCCCGGAAAAAAGGCACTCGTCGTCTTTGACGGCGCGGGGCACATGGGCTACCTGTCGCACCGCGACGCCTATCTGGAGGGCTTTCGCGCGGGGCTCGCGGAGCTGCTCGGGGATGTCCCCTGGTGAAGGGACGAAGGCCGGACCTGCGGTCGCTTTCCTGCCGCCCCGAAGCATGCGGACCAAAAGCGCGGCCCGGGATCACTCCAGGCCGAGGCGGCTTGCCAGGGAACGCAGTTCCTTTTCCGCGCTTCCCACGTAGACGGACTGATTGTGGAAGAGCACGCCCACGGGCTGGCCGTTGTGCGCGTTGGCAAGCTCCGTGAGGAGCATCCGGGCGCCCCGGACGTAGCGCCGCACCTTCTCGAACTTCTCCAGGTCCTCCGGAGAGAGCGCGGTGTTGCCGAGATTCGTTTCCTCCGGGTGCTGTATCTGTTTCAGCCATCCTGTCTGCTTCATCCACACGGGTGAGCCCTCCTTGACGTGGTCTCCGCTTTCCGGTGTCTTTTTCCGCACGCTTCCCGCCTGTTTCGTGCTTTCCGCGCCCGTCGTCCGTCCGTGGGATCGAGGACTCTCACAGGGTCCTTTCTCCGCATGTTTCGGGCATCCCAGGCGTGGTGCCGCATCGCCGGACAAGGTGTCCTTTCTCCACATGTTTCGGACATCCTCCGGGGAAATACCTTCCGTCCCGAAACCTTTTTCCGTCGTGGTGCGACGCCTGCGCGTTGCTGCAACGCAGACGATTCCCGCGTGTGTTCGTCCCGCGGTCTTTTTCCGTGGTCTCGTTGTGCCGTGCAAAGGACCGTCGCCGGGGCGGATATGTCGCATAGTAGCAGAAATGGTGGCGGAGAAGTGCCTTCATGAACTAGGATAGACAAAAGAAACGAGACGAGACGGAACCCCCCTTTGCCGGGGAGGTTTCCGAATCTCCCGATTCCTCGGGGACCTGGCGGGAGCGAAGGAAGTGAGCCGCGTCGATGGACAAGGGGCATGACGGAACGACGCAGACGGCCCTGCACGGGCAGGTGGAGCGGATCACCTACGCAGACGACGCCGGGGGCTACGTGGTGGTCAAGGTGCGCGTGAAGGGGCGCTCGGATCTGGTGACGGTGGTGGGAGCGTTCCCCTGCCCTCGGCCGGGGGAGACGGTGCGCTTCGGCGGAACGTGGCAGTCCCATGCGAAGTACGGGGAGCAGTTTCGTGCGGACCGCATGGAGACCACCGCTCCCGCCACCGTCACGGGAATGGAGAAGTACCTCGGCTCCGGGCTCGTCAAGGGCATCGGACCGGTGATGGCGGGGCGGATCGTGCGCGCCTTCGGCATGGACACGCTGGATGTCATCGAGGAAACTCCGGAGCGGCTTCTCGACATCGAAGGGATCGGGGAGAAGCGGCTTGCCCGCATCACCGGGGCATGGGCGGAGCAGAAGGAGATCCGGAACGTCATGCTCTTTCTCCAGTCCCACGGGGTGAGCGCCGGGTTCGCCGTGAAGATCTTTCGCCAGTACGGCAACGCGGCCCTGGCGCTTCTGCGGGAGAACCCCTATCGCCTCGCCACGGACATCTGGGGGATCGGTTTTCTCACGGCGGACCGCATCGCCTCCCGCCTGGGGTTTCTCGAGAACTCGCCGCTGCGCCTGGAGGCGGGGGTGCTGCACGTGCTGCACACGCTCGCCGACGAGGGACACGTCTACTGCCCTCGGGACGTGCTGGTGAAGACCTGTCTGGACGTGCTGGGAGAGAAGCGCCGTAAGGACGAGGGCGTCGCGGGAGCGCCGGAGTCGCCCGAATCCGGCGCCGGTCCGAACGGGAGTACGAGGGGGTGGCCGGAAGGGGTGTCTGCCGCAGAGAGGGCGGAAGGGACGGACGGAGCGGATGCCGTCTCCGGGGAGGCGACGGCGGAGGACATTCTCCGGGCCATCGCCGCCGCGACCGCGGCGAACCGGCTCGTGGTGGACGCGCACACTCCGGAAAGAGGCACGCCGGAGGAAGGTGCGCTTTCCGAGGAGTCGTCGTTTCCGCGGGAACTTTCCGCCAACGGCTGGGAGGAACCCGCCCCCGCGGTGTATCTCGTCAAGTATCACACCTGCGAGGAGGGCATCGCCGCAGGGTTGCTCGGCCTCTGCCGGTGCGGCGCGTCGCCGGAGGAGGAGTTCCCCCCCGCCGCCGTGGAGGCGGTGCTGCGGCGCCTGCCCATCACCTTGGCGGAGGCGCAGCGCGATGCCCTCCGAATGGCCCTCGGCTCCCGGGTGTCCATCATCACCGGAGGCCCCGGAACGGGAAAGACCACCATCCTCAAGGTCCTGCTCGAACTCTTTGCCGTCCGGGGACGGACCGTCCTGCTGGCGGCTCCCACGGGGCGGGCGGCGAAGCGGATGGCCGAGGCCACGGGGCGGGAGGCGAAGACCATCCACCGGCTCCTCGAATACGCGCCCTCCAGGGGAGCCTTTTCCCGGAACGCCTCCCGGCCGCTGGAGTGCGATTTGCTCGTGGTGGACGAGGCGTCCATGATCGACACGGTGCTCATGTACCACCTGGTCATGGCCGTGCCTCCCGGGACGTCCCTGCTGCTTGTGGGGGACATCCACCAGCTTCCCTCCGTGGGGGCGGGAAACGTTCTGTCCGATCTCATCCGCAGCGGGGCCTTTCCCGTGACCACCCTCACGGAGATCTTCCGCCAGGCCCGGGAGAGCCGCATTGTCCTGAACGCCCACCGCATCAACGCGGGCAAAATGCCCCGGACGGAGAGCACCGGGGAGGAGCTGACGGACTTCTACTTCATCGAGAAGGAAGAGCCCGAACGGGTGGCGGACATCATCGTGGCTCTCGTGCGGAACCGGATTCCCCGGCGTTTCGGCCTCGATCCCGTGGAGGACGTCCAGGTGCTCACGCCCATGCACCGGGGGGTCGTGGGGGCGGGCAACCTCAACCTGGTGCTCCAGAAGGCCCTGAATCCCCGCTCCCTCGACGCCGAGGCGGGGTTTCTCCGGGGAGGGCGCGTCTTCGCCGAGGGAGACAAGGTGATGCAGATCCGGAACAACTACGACAAGGAGGTCTTCAACGGCGACATGGGGCGCATTGTCCGGCTGGACCGGGAGGAGCAGACCGTGACGGTCCGCGTGGAGGGGCGGGACGTACCCTACGATTTCTCCGAAATGGACGAGCTGGTGCACGCCTACGCCGTGTCGGTGCACAAGTCCCAGGGGTCGGAGTACCCCGCGGTGGTCATTCCGCTGCTCACCCAGCACTACATGCTGCTCCAGCGGAACCTTCTCTACACGGCGGTGACCCGGGGGAAAAAACTCGTCGTCCTCGTAGGTACCCGAAAAGCCCTGGCCATCGCGGTGCGGAACGACCGCCGGGAGAAGCGCTATTCCCTGCTGACAGAGCGGATCATGGCCGCCCGGAGCGGAGCGGTGTCACCGGCCCCTCCGCCGGGCCGGTGACGGGGCCACCCTGTCGGGGCTCCGGGGTCCGTCCTGAAGAGGCCTCCGCGCTCCGCGGTACTCGACGGGACCGGGACCGGAAACGCGGAGGAACATCCCCGGCGCGCTCCTATGTCCAGGGGACGCCCGCCCGTTTTTTCGGATCCTCGCCCATCTCCAGGAGGAAGGCGTCGATGAGGCGCCGGGAGATGCTCGACGGAGGCGGAAGGTCCGGAAGGTCCTCCGGGGAGAACCACCGGGCGTCCTCGATCTCCTTTTCGTCGATGCGGATCTCCCCCGATCCCCAGAGGGCGGTGAAGCCCACCATGAGGGAGTGGGGAAAGGGCCAGGGCTGGCTGGCGACGTAGCGGACGTCCTTCACGGCAACGTGGACTTCCTCGAAGACCTCCCGCGCCACGGCTTCCTCCAGGCTCTCTCCCGGTTCGACGAATCCAGCGAGGACGCTGTAGCGCCCCTTGGGGAAGTGGGGGCTTCTGCCCAGAAGCAGTTGGTTCTCCCGACGCACTGCCACGATGATCGCCGGGGAGACCGGAGGATAGGTCACGAAGGAGCAGGCCGGGCACTCCCGGGCGCGTTCCTTCGCGGAGTTTTGCATCGGACTGCCGCAACGCCCGCAGTAGAGGGTGTTCCGGGTCCAGTTCATGAGCTGGAAGGCCGTTCCCGCCAGGGAGAAGGCCCTCTCTCCGAGCAGTGCCCAGAGGGAGCGGAGGTCCTTCTGGAAAAGATCCCCGGGGATGGGGCAGTTCGGGGGAAGTTCTCCCCAGGCAAGGCGCCTTCCATCCGGAGGGTCGAAGTGCCCAGACCGGAGGAGTTCCCGGGCGAGGGGTGGTTCCTCTCCGAAGGGGAGAGCGGGCGTTGCCCCGGAGCAGAGGAGAATGTCGTTGCCCCGGAAGAGAAACCAGGTGGTCCCGGCGGTGCCTCCGTCGCTTCCGCCGTCGGAGTGCACCGGATTCCGGTCGTTGCCGTGCGTGTCGTCTGCCGTCATGGGAAATCCCTCCGCAGCGGGTCGGGCCGGCGGCGCCTTGGCTGTCTTGCCCGGTCTCCGGTCCGTCCCTGGACGTTTGTGTGACAAAGGACGGGTCTCATTCTACTCCTTTTCCGGCCCTTTGCCGGGGCGAACTCGAAGAAGAGCCATTCGTGCAGAGGAGAACAAGCTGGGCCGAGGCAGGGCCGCGGAGGAGCGCGGCGGCGGGGAGACGACATTGTTCCGGGTCCGACAGCATGGGGGCGGAGTTCACCTGGATGTGGTGGCACGGGAGTGGAGCTTTTTACGGGAGGCACGGGGGGAACTTCTCTGGGCGCCGGAGGTGGATTTTTGTCGGGTGTCGGGTGTAGTGGCGCGGCGCGCCTGTTCTGGACGTTGCGGCGCGGCGTGTGCGGCGGGGTCCGTTTTTTCGGAGGAGGTGCGCATGACGGGGACGGCGGAGAAACCGGAAACAGCGGCGGAGAGACGACGGAACGCCCTCGCCGGGGGTGCACCGGAGAAAGGGCGGAAACGAGCCTGTCGGTACGGATGCGTCCGCGCCCGCTTGTGTGCGCTGCTTTCCCTCGTGCTGGGGCTCGTGCTCGCCTTTCTGCCCGGGGCCTTCGGAGAGGCGGCTTCCTTCGCCGTGGCGTTGCGGACGACACTTCTGGAGAGGAAGACCTTCTTCCGTTATGAGGAAGGCGGCGCCGCCTTCGACCGGCGGAGCGTCGAGGCCGTCCGGGAGAAGGTACTGCGCGAGGTGCCCGAATTCGACTATCTGGTGGAGCGGTGGACCTTCCGGATTGTCCGGGGCGGCGGAAAGAGTGCGGTGGAGGTGCGCATCGACTACTGGGAGAGTCCGGAACAGCGCGCCTTCGTGGCGCGTCGGGTCGGGGAGGTCCTCGCGGAGATCGTCACTCCGGAGATGGACGACTACGGGCGCATCGCCGCGGTGCACGACTTTATCGTCGCCACCGTGGACTACGACCGAACGCTGCGGCGCTTCACCGCCTACGACGCGCTTCGGGGGAAGGCGGTCTGCCACGGCTACGCCCTGCTCGCCTTCGAAATGTACCGTGCCCTCGGCTACGAGGTGCGGATCATCTCCGGAGGCGACCACGCCTGGAACCTGATCCGGGTGGGCGGGAACTGGTACCACGTGGACACCACCTTCGACGATCCCACCTACGACTTTCAGGGGCATTTCACCCCCGAGGAGAAGAGGCGCATCGCCGGGGAGATCCGGAGGGAGTATCTGCTGCAGGACGACGAAACCATGCGACGGAGCGGCCATGTCTGGGACCGGAACGCCTTCCCCCCCGCTCCCGTTCCGTTCCCCGGTCCGTGAAGAAATGCGAAGAAGAAAAACGGAAATGAAAAGAGAAGAAAGGAAAGAGCACGATCCGGAGAACGGAGGCGTGGCACGGCGACGCTTCTCCATCGTGCCTCGGAAGACGAAGGCGTTTCAGCCCTGGAGACACCGGTTGTTTCAAAAGGGGGCCGCGAAATAGACCGTTTTTTTTGAAAAAAATGGTCTATTTCGCAAACGTGTCCTTGCCGCCCCAGGGACACGTTTCTCCACAGGGGTGTTTAACTCTTTTGAGATGTTTTCCGGTTCTCCTATGCTATACTCGTGTGCGGAGTTTCCGCATCGCGACACGCGGCGCCCCGAACCCTGAGGGAGGTGGATCCGTGGCCCGTTCCTTCTTTGGTGGAAAGGAATCGAGAACGTCCCTGTCCATCGATGGGGACGGCCTGCGCTATCTCGAGATCGGGAGGCGCGGCGGAGCCTTTCGCGTGCTGTCGAACCTGATTCAGCCGCTTCCTCCGGGAACGGTGCAGCAGGAGCTGTTGGGAGATCCGACGAAGCTGCTTTCCGCCCTGGAGGAGTTGCGCGCCCGGAGAGGGCGCAGGTTCGTCTTTCCCGTTCACGTGGGGCTTCCCTCCCGGGACGTGATGCTCCGGGTGGTGGAGCTGCCCAGGATGAATCCCGAGGACGCCCGGGAGGCGTTCCGGTGGGAGTTCGACAAGTATTTCCCCTTCTCCGTGACCGAGGCGGTGTACGACACGTGTCCCGTGGAGCATCCCGAGGAGGGAAGCGGCGAGAACATGAGGCTCCTCGTGGCCGCCGCTCGGCTGCGCCTGGTGGAGCTGCTCCTGGAGGCCTGCGAGAATGCGGGCATTTCCGTCGCGGGCGTGGAGCCCGCCCTCGCGGGGCTGTTGAGGACCTTCTCCGGGCCGATCCCCTCCGCCGAGGGGGGCTTTCTGTGTCTTTCCGTCGGACGGCTGAGCAGCCACGTCGTCGTGGGCTACCGGACTTCGGGCCTTCTTTTCCGAACACTTCTCGTGGGGGCCGAGAGTTCCATGGGGTTCGACGAGGCGCTCCGCTCCCTCGCCCGGGAGGTGGGGTCCACCATCACCTTTGCGGCGGGACAATTCCGGAACCTCGTCGTGGACCGGGTGCTCGTCTGTGGTACCGCCGTGACTCGGGAGAAGCCCCTGGCGCTTCTCGCGGAAGCACTTCCGCAGGTGGCCGTTCATCCCTTTTCCCTCTGGGATACCTGGGGTCTTGAAGAGCTGCCCGAGGAATCCGGCGGTTGGGAGACCGCCTTCGGCCTCGCGGTGAAGGATTTCGCATGAGTGTCCGTTTCGATCTGAGGCCGGAGAAATATCGCAGCAAAGCCCAGAAACGGCAGTCGGGCCGCTCTGGACTGGTGCTCGCTGTCCTTTTCGGGGTTTTTCTTGCTCTTGCCTTCGGAAACACGCTGCTCGGCTATTTCCGGCTGGAGTCCCTCAGGAACGAGGCGGCCTCCGTCTCGGAACGGATGTTTTCCCTGGAGCGGCAGGCGAAGGAGCTTGATAGAGAGCTGCAGCGACTGCAGCAGCAGGAAAAACTCCACGCGGAGGTGCTCTCCATGGTGCGCGAGGACATTCCCTCCCTGGAATTCCTGGCGGCCCTCGAAGCATCTCTTCCCGGAACGGTGTGGGTGGACCGGATCTCCGTCCGGCCCGGGCGTGCGGAGGCCGAGGGATACGCCTATTCCGAAGGGGACGTGGTGGTCTTCGGCAATGCCCTGTCCAAGGCGACGGTGGTACGGGAGGTAAGCCTTCCCGTCACCAGCGGCGTTCTCCGGGACGGGCGGCGGTTCGTGCGTTTCAGTCTGTCCTGTTCGCTCGCCGACCTCGCCTCGCTGGGCGACCCCACCGGAGGGGAATGAGATGACGGAAAGGAAAAGGCGGTTCTCCGCCGGTTTCGGTGTTTTTTCGCTTCTGCTGGTGCTCTTCTTGGTCGTTGCGGTGGCGGGGGGGATTCTCCTGAACCAGCGTCTCCGCGCCCGTTTCGGGGAGGAGGAACGGAGGCTTCTCGACCTGCGGCGTGAAACGGCCGCGATGGAGCGGCATCTGGAGCGCACCTCCGCCCTTTTGGGGCTCTACAAAAACTCTCTCTCCCGCCTGGACGCGTATGTGCTGCAGTTCCCCCGCGACCGGGTGGGATTCTTCTCGGCGGTGGAGAGCGAGCTGACCAAATACGATGTGGAAGTGAAGCGCATCGCTCCCGCTCAGGCCACGGTTTCCGGGCGGACCGCCGTGACCGTGGAGTTCGAGGGACCCTACTACACGATTCTCAAGGCCATGGCGGACTGGAGGGTCATGCCCGTGACGGTGCGCGTGGGCTCTCTGTCCCTCGCCTTCTCCGACAACAAGGGGCGCGTGACGGGATCGACCTTGCTGGAGACGGTGCTGGAAGGAGAGGGAGAACGATGAGTTTCGCCGGTGAAGAGTCTCCCTTCGAAGCGCTGTCGGAGCTGCTCCAGGGGGAATCCCCGGGGACCAGGGGGCTGCGGATCCTCCTGTTCGCCCTCTTTCTCGGACTTGCCCTCTTCGAAGGAATGGGTCTGTGGCGCCTCCTGGCCCGAAGCGACATTGTCCCGGGATCTTCCGGGGAGATCGTTCTGGCGGAGGACCGCGCCCGGCTGGAGGGAATGGTGAAGGACTTCTCCGCCACCATGCTTTCCCGGCAGACCAGTCGCCAGCTTGTGGCGCTCACCGTCGCCGCGGACAGGCGTCCCTTCGCACCTTCCGGAGCTTTTGCCCCGGCGGTCGCGGTGGAGGTGGCGGCGCCGGCGCAGCCGGCCCGGACGGTGCAGGAGATTCTTCCTCCCTATATGGTGCTCCGGGCGGTGTTCCTCATGGGAGAGAGGCACAGCGCCGTGCTCGACGTGGAGGGGGAGTCCTCGGAACTCCTGGTGGAACCGGGAACGCGATTCGGCGGAGGGTTGGGCAGGGTGCTTTCCATTTCCGAGAAGAAGGTGGTCGTCTCATGGGCGGGCAGGCGCATGGAACTTCGGATGGAGGAATGACGGTGAATCCCCGGAGCGAACGCCGCGGCGCGGGGCTTACGGGAACCCCGGTTCCGGACCGCTCCGGCGGAGCGCTTTCCGGAACGTGCCGCGTTCTCCGTGGTCTTCTCTGGAGTCTGGGAGTGCTTCTGGGCGTCCTGGCCTCCGTCCCCGCTTCGGCATCGATTGTTCTTCCGGTCTTTGAGGGAATCGAGGCGAACCAGGGGGGCAACATGCTCATCCTTGAGGCGAAGGGAACGGCACTTCCCCTTCCGGTGGTGCGCGGCGAGGAATCGGGGCGCATCACGCTCTTCTGGCCAGGGGTCTCCCTTCCCGCCGGGGGATGGGAGCGTGTCTACAACCTTCCCATGCTGGACCGGATCTCCCTCATGCAGGAGGAGCGGGGCCTGCGGATGGACGTGGAGTCCCCGCTGCCGCTGTCGCTCAAAGCGCCCGAGGGGGTCCCTCCGCTGCGCCGGATCTCCCTCTTCTTCTCCCCCGCCTATTACCGCCCCCAGGGGCCGTCGCCGACGCCTCCCCCCCCTGCTCCCGCTGCGGGGGATCCCCTCCAGCGGACCACTCCCGTGACGATCGACGTGCGGGACATGGAGCTGCGGAGTGTCTTCCTCATGCTCGGAAGGATGATGAAGTGCAACATCGTCTGCGATCCCTCCCTTCCCACGGAGTCCGTGACGCTCAGCCTGAAGGATGTCCCCTTCAACCAGGCCATGAACTACCTGCTCCGCATGTACGATATCCGCTACGCCCTGGTGGGGAACACCATTCTGGTGGGCAAGCGGGAGAATCTTGCCCGGACCCTGGGGCGGGAGACCACCCGGGTCTTCCGGATCGGCTACGGGGATCCGAAGACGCTTCCCGCGCTCATCCAGGGGCTTGTGGACGTGCAGAAGGTGGTGGTGGACGAACGGCTCCGGGAACTCTACGTCACGGCCTCGCCGGAGATCCTCGATGAGGTGGCGCGCTTCCTCGAACGCATCGACCATCCGGGACGGCAGGTCATGGTCCAGGCCAGAATCATCCAGGTCGCCAAGAGCGACAGCGACGAGGTGGAGGCCTCCCTCTCCGCGGTGTACAAGCACTGGTACTTCACCTACGGCCCCGGGGGCGGCGTGATCGGCTACATCGACTCCAACAAACCCGACAGGTACGACCCCGACTACGACGACGACGAGCTTCTCCGGCCCCCCGAGGGCATTGAGCCGGAGAACATCATGAAGAACACCATGCGCATGCTCGACGGAGGGCTCCGGGCCGTCACCGCCAAGGGAAACTCCAACGTGCTCGCCCAGCCGACGGTCATCGCCGTGGACGGCGAGAAGGCGGTGGTGCGCCTCACCCAGCAGATCAAGTATGTCTCCGGGCGGGACGACGCGGGAAACCCCACCTACGGCGACGTGGAGGCGGGGCCCACCCTGGAGATCGTCCCCACCATCGGCCGGGAGGGAATGATCACCCTCGCCATGAAGCTCGCCACGGGAGACGTGACCTTCAAGGAAAGCTCCAGCTTCCAGGTCCCCGAGTCGAACAAGCAGGAGGTGGAAACCCGGGTGCGGGTCCGCAACGGCGAGCCCTTCGTGGTGGGCGGCCTCTTCGACACCCGTCGCAGCGAGAGCGTGTCGAAGATTCCCATCCTGGGGGACCTGCCCCTGTTGGGAACGCTCTTTCGCACCACGAGCAAATCCGAAAAGACCACCGAGGTGATCATGATCATCGTTCCCTACATTCTGGACATCCCCGAGGGCGGGATCGAGAGCACGGAAATCCGGCGTTCGAGCGCTCCCTGACCGCTCCTCCGGCAGGCCCGGGAGAAAGACCCGCATTTCCCGGCTTGGCAAGGACCATGCTATCGGGTAATCTGTTTCTTTGACGAACCGTCGTAGAACGGACGGGCGTTTGAAATTCGCTCCGCACTGTCGGAAGGATCGGGAGGGTGCGTCCATGGCGCAGGTAGTCGACACCAGTGATTTTTACAGCGGATTGAAGTTCAAGTGGCAGGACAGTGTCTGGGAAGTGCTTGATTTTCAGCATCACAAGATGGGGCGGGGCGGGGCGACGGTGAAAACCAAAGCGAAGAACCTCTTCACGGGATCCATCGTGGAGACGTCCTTCCGTTCCGGCGAGCGGTTCGAGCGGATCATCTTCGACGAGAAGCCCGCCCAGTATCTGTACCAGGAGGGGGAGGGCTACGTCTTCATGGATCTGGACAGCTACGATCAGATTTCCCTGTCGAAGGCGATTCTTGGAGATGCGGTGCTCTTCCTCAAGGACAACCTGGACGTGAACCTGGAGATGTACGAGGGGAAGGTCATGACCATCGAACTCCCGAAGTCGGTGGAGCTCAAGGTGGTGCGGACGGACCCTGGCTTCAAGGGTGACACCGTGTCGGGGAGCGGCAAGCCCGCGACCCTCGAGACGGGGCTCACCATCAGCGTGCCCATGTTCATCAACGAGGGAGAGGTCGTCGTCGTCGATACCCGGACGAGTCAGTACATCGAACGGGCCAAGAAGTAGACGGCCCCGAAGAAGGGCGGAGGTGATCCGACGTGCGTGCGCGGGAGACGATAGCCTACATAAGGGGCATGCTCGATGCCAGAACCTCGCTGGAAGTAGCGGATCGGCAGGTGTACGACGCAATTGTCGCCGCTCTCGCCGCCCTGGCGGAGCAGATCGAGGAGAACGAGCGCCGTGCGGAGGACCAGCAGGAACACCTGGAGGAACTCGCCGGAGAGATCGCGGAACTTCGGGAGGACCTGGACGAGGTGGTGGAATCCTTCGACGGTCCGCAGCGAGGGTCGTCCTGGACCTTCGGCGGTTCCGACGAGGAGGACGACTCCTTTTCGGAAGAGGAGCCCCTCGACGAGGAAGACGATGAGGACGAGGATCTCCTTGACCAGTACGAATCCTGTGTGTGTGTGCACTGCGGCCACGTGTTCTTTTTCGCCCCCGATGCCTACGAGGACGAGGAGGAACTCCAGTGTCCCCAGTGCGGTCGTATGTTCGCGCTGCGGGAGTAGGGAGGTACTGAACGGGAACAGGGACAGGCATGGAGGGGAGGTTCGGATCAGGTGGAGCAGAAAGACCGGGAGCACTTCGATCTCGAAGAGGACGCTGTTCAGGAGGACGAGATGCAGGAGGATGTCGCACCCGAGGAGTTCCGTCCTCAGGCCGACGGTGAGGTTCGTATCTCGGAGGAAGTGATTCTGCAGTTGGCGACCCAGGCCCTCAAGAATGTCCATGGGGTCAAGCCCGCCGGAGCGGGGCCGCTGGCTTCTCTCGGACTGGGGCGGAAGACCACGAACGGCATCCGCATTGCCATCGAGGAGGGCATGCCTCCGCGCATTCTCGTGGACGCCTACATTTCCGTGAAGTACGGAATGCGCATCCCCGATGTCGCCTGGGACGTTCAGGAGTCCGTCAAGGGCCATCTCGAGACGTACACGGGTTATCACGTCAAATCCGTCAACGTCTACGTGCAGAACATCTATCTCAACGAAGCCGAACCGGAGTCGCCGCCCGCGCCTCCCGCTTCCCAGGGACACGGCGGACAGCAGGCAGACACGATACCCCAGACGCCGGGTTTCGTCGTGTCGGGAGACCCCCATCGCCCCGAGGAGGAGCCGGAGAAGGATCAGGAAAACTCCTGATCGTGGGCTGATCGTGAAGGAGCCGGTCTTCGCAGGGCCGGCTCCTGTTCTGTGAGGTGAGGCCCGTGTTCTTGTACTGGAAATCGTCACCGCAAGGAAAGCTCTGGATCTCCGAGAGCGGCGTGCGGACGCTGCTGAACGAAAAACTGCCCGAGGGATTTCAGTGCAAAGACGTAGCGCTCTGGGACGAGAAGGGGCTGCTTGTGCCGCGTATCGGCTTCCCCGAGGGGAGCGACGCGGCGGACAGGGAGCGTCTCCGGTCCGCCGCGGAACTGGTCCGGCGGCTCCTGGCTCCTCTGGGCTTCGAGGCCGTGGAGGTCATGTGGCTCGCCGCGGAGAAGCCCTCCGAGGGTGGCTCCCTGGAGAAAATGCTCCACGATCCCCGTGCCTGGGGAGGTGCCGCCGCCCTGCTCGTGGGGCTTGTGCACATGGGTGTCCCCGGTCTCGTGCGGGCGCTTGTCGCCGGAGGAATCGCCTTCGGCGTGGCGTGGTTCGTCCTCGACGTGCGGGGACGGATGATGGTTCGAAATATTCTGCGACGTCTGCGAGGGTGAAGAGTGGAAAGACATTTGCTGCCCCAGAGAAGACGCAGATCCAGGGAGATCGCCCTGCAGCTTCTCTACACGCTGGATCTGCGCCCGGATGAACTGCCCGCATCGGTGCTGGGCACGTTCCCCATGGATTCGGAGGACCCGGAGGTCGTCCGGTACACGAAGGAACTCGTCTTCGGAGTCTGGTCCGAACGGGTCGCCATCGACACTCTGATTCGCACCTACATCGTGAACTGGCGCCCCGAGCGCATGGTCGTCGTGGATCGCGTGGCGGTCCGGATGGCCCTGTACGAGGGGTCCGTGGCGAAGACGACGCCCCTCGCCGTGGCGATCTCCGAGGCGGTGGAACTGGCCAAGGTCTTCGGCACCGAGGAATCGGGACGTTTCGTGAACGGCGTGCTGGGGCGCATCGTCCGCGCCCTGGAGGGACTCGGCACCGACGGCGACGAAGAGGAGAGAAAGAAACGGGATGAGGGAGTTCCGGAAGACACTTCTCACGGTGAGTGAGGTCAACGCCCGGGTCGAGGGGCTGCTCGGAGCGGACTCCCTTCTGCAGAACTGCGTCGTCCGCGGCGAAATCCTGGAACTCAAGCGGCACACCAGTGGACACGTCTATTTCACCGTGGGCGATGCGGGAAGCCGTCTCGCCGCGGTGCTCTTCCGGGGTGACGCCGTGCATGTGCCTCAGTGGCCCCAGGTGGGGGACGAAGTTTTCGTGGAGGGACGCATCGGCGTCTATGCCGCACGCGGCACCTACCAGCTCTATGCCCGCCGCCTCGTCCCCGCGGGCTCGGGCGCCCAGGCCCGGGCCAAGGCGGAGCTGCAGGAGCGCCTTGCCAGGGAAGGCTTCTTCGATCCGCGCCACAAACGCCCCCTGCCGCCTTGGCCGATGCGGGTGGCCCTGGTGACATCCCCTACGGGGGCGGCGGTCCGGGACGTTCTCAAGGTCTCCCGGAAGCGCTTCCCCGCCTGTGCCATCCTGGTTGTTCCCGCGGTCGTCCAGGGGCTCGAGGCCCCGGAGAGTGTCGCCCGTGCCCTCGGCATCGCCGGAAGCACCTCCGGTGTGGAGGTGGTGCTCCTCGTCCGGGGGGGCGGCTCGCGGGACGATCTCGCCGCCTTTGACGACGAGCGGATCGTCCGGGCTCTCCGTTCCTGCCCCGTTCCGGTGGTGACCGGCGTGGGACACGAGGTGGACCAGTCCCTGGCGGATTTCGCCGCGGACGCGGCCTGCCCAACCCCCTCGGCGGCGGCGGAACGGGTGTTTCCCGACAGGCACGCCCTGCTTGCCCAGCTCACGCTCCAGCGGCGTCACCTGTGCCGCAGCGCGGAACGCCGGCTCGGAGGGCGGGAGCAGCATCTGGCCCAGCTCCGGCACCGCATGACCGTGGCGATCTCCCGGGGAGCCCTCGCCGAGGCGGAGACCCGGGTCGTCCGGGCCTTCCAGGAGCTCCGTGGGCGTATATCCCAGGGAATCATGCGCGCCGAGGCCCGCCTCGGCGGGCTCGCTGCTGCGCTGGACGTCCTTTCCCCCCTGAGTGTGCTGTCCAGGGGGTTCATCTCCTGCGAGGATGACGGCGGACATCCCGTCGTCTCCGGTGCCGCGCTGCGCCGGGGGGACGGCGTGCGCCTCTGCTTCGCCGACGGAAAGATCGGCGCGGAGGTCACGGAGGAAATGACATTCCACGCACCTGGACCGGGGAAGGAGTGAGAGCGTGTTACCCGAGACGCTGCAATGGAGGGACGGCTCCCTGATCCTCCTGGACCAGAGGGTTCTTCCCGGAGACGTGCACCATCTCGTCTGCCGCGATGTGGAAACCGTGGCCGTCGCCATTGAGACGCTCGCCGTGCGGGGCGCGCCCGCCATCGGCATCGCCGCGGCCTACGGCATGGTCCTCGCCGCTCGTGCGGGAGGACGGAACGCCCTCGCCGGAGCGGAGGAACGCCTTGCCAGGACCCGTCCCACTGCGGTGAACCTCTTCTGGGCGCTGGAACGCATGCTCGCGAAGAGTCGCTTCGAGGGCGACGCGACCCTCGCGGAAGGCCTGCTCGACGAGGCGGTGCGGATCCACGAGGAGGACATCACCATGAACCGCACCATGGGCGCGAACGGAGCGGCCCTGCTTCCGCAGCGGTGCGCCGTTCTGACCCACTGCAACGCCGGCGCTCTGGCGACGGGAGGATACGGCACGGCCCTCGGGGTCATTCGTGCCGCCGTCAGTGCCGGAAAGGACGTGCGGGTCTACGCGGACGAGACCCGCCCGGTGCTCCAGGGTGCGCGCCTCACCGCCTGGGAACTCCGGGAGGAGGGCATCCCCGTGACGCTCGTCTGCGACGGCATGGCGGGGGCGCTCATGGCCTCGGGGCGGGTGGACGCGGTGATCGTGGGAGCGGACCGCATCGCCGCCAACGGCGATGTGGCGAACAAGATCGGCACCTACGGCGTGGCTGTCCTGGCCCGCCACCACGGCATTCCTTTCTATGTGGCGGCTCCGACGAGCACCTTCGACCCATCCCTGCCGCACGGTGCGGCCATCCCCATCGAGGAGCGAAACGGCGAGGAAGTCCGTTCCTTCGGCGGCGCGCGCACAGCCCCCGAGGGCATTCCCGTGTGGAACCCCGCCTTCGACGTCACCCCAGGAGCGCTCATCACGGCCATCATCAGCGAGGAGTCCGTGACGTTTCCTCCCTATCGTTTCGGGGCGGCGGAAAAGGACGTAGGAAAGCTCTGATTAAGAAGGAATCGCCCTCTTTCGATCGCAGCATCAAGTTTTTCCGAGGCGGGCGCGGCATTGTTCAGAGGTTACGTAGAGCGGAGAAGATCTTCTCCATGCCCTCTCCCAAGGAGCCCGATGGCGTAATGCGCCAAGGCGGAACCGACGCACGGGTTTGCTCTTGAGGAACATGTCGCTTTTTCTGCATCCATCGACGTGTTCTCTGTGGGGGGGTGCGGCGTGGGTGTCGCGGCGAGTCGGAGGGAGCGCGTGTCCTTTGCAGACGTTGCCGGAGACGGAGGAGCGGCGTTGTTTTCGAGTTCTTCGGGGATAGAAGGGGGTTGCTCTTTCCGCGGTGAGACATGGAGAATGCGTGTCGTTTTCGGTTTCTCCCGGAGGCGGAGGAGAGATGTCGCTCCGTTTCCGAAGCGCACGCGCCCGGTAGTGGAGCTGCAACGGAAGAGATGCGTCGTTCCGTCCCGCGAAAACACCGCACAGGCTGCACACGTCACGGTGCACAGATAAGGAGATGGAACCGGTGAGAACAGCACGGAATGTCCTTTGCGTTTTTTTCTTCGCACTCCTTTGCACTTTCGGCGTCTGTGCCGTCGCTATGGCGGCGGAGGTCGCCTTCACACCGGTGAGCCCCACGAACAACCAGATGGATTTTCCCGTCACGGGCAGCCTTCGCTGGTCCATCACCGTCACGAGCGGCGACGAGGAGATTCCCGAGGATGCATTCACCTACGAAGTTTTCCTGGGGGCCACGAGTCAGACGATGGTGCCTCGGGCGGGTCCCGGATATGCGGCTACGCTGTACACTCCCGGGGATCTTCAGGTGGGGAGGACCTACTACTGGTATGTCCGGGCGACGAACGGCGAGGTGACGGCCACCTCCGACGTCTGGGCCTTTACGACCGTCGCTGAGGGCTATCCCAGCGCACCCCATTCGCCCGACCCCGCCGACGGCGCCACGGAGGTGGCGGGGGACATCGCGCTCCGCTGGAGTCCCAGCGAGGGAGCGGGGAGCGAGGGCGTCACCTACACGGTGTACTTCGGGACCACCTCGCAGAACATGACCGTTCCCTCGGGTGGCGCGGGGATCACTGTTCCGCATCTCACGCCGCCCCAGCCGCTGAAGGGAAAGACTCTCTACTTCTGGCGGGTGGAGGCGACGAACGACCGGGGAAACACCACTTCCTCGGTGGTCTGGTCCTTCCGGACGATGGAGATCGACGAGTCTCTGAGCAGCGGAGGATGCGTCCTGGGCGGCGCGTCTCCCTGGGCGGTCCTGCCGCTTCTGGCGGGACTTTCTCTGGTCGCCCGTTTCCGGAAGCGCTGCGGCGGGAACTGACGGATTTCGCCGGAGGGCGCCCGTCGGAGCGGAGAGACATGTTGCGTCTCCGTCTCGCCTTTCCTTTTCTGAAGAGCCCTCGGCTGCCGGAGCCATCTGTGAAATCTCCGACGTCCGAAAGCGGCGGCGGAACACTCGAAGGCCCCGCCGAAGCTCTTGTGAGACTTGTGTGAAGCCGTTGCGGAAGCCATGAACGCATTCAAGGAGGAAACGCCATGACGACAAGCCGTATCGCCGATCCTTCCCTCGCCCCTTCCGGAGCGAACAAGATCCGCTGGGCCTGGCAGTACATGCCGGTCCTTTCGCTGCTGGCGAAGAAATACCGGGACGAGAAACCCCTTGCGGGGTGCCGCCTCGTCGCCTGTCTCCACCTGGAGGCCAAGACGGCCTGCCTGCTCCGGACTCTGAAAGAGCTGGGTGCGGAGGTGGTCGCCGCAGGAAGCAACCCTCTCTCCACCCAGGACGACGTATGCGCCGCCCTCGCGGAGGAGGGGGTGCAGGTTTTCAGCAGACGGGGCATGACTCCCGAGGAGTATTTCGACTACCTTCGGGATGCGCTGCGCGGCGGCGCGGACGTGCTCATCGACGACGGGTGCGACCTGGTCGCCATGGTTCACGAGGAGTTTCCCGAACTGATCCCCCGCATCCGGGGCGGCTGCGAGGAGACCACCACGGGGGTGAAGCGCCTGCGCGCCCTGGACCGGGAAGGACTTCTCCGGTTCCCCATGATCGCCGTGAACGACGCCTACAGCAAATATCTCTTCGACAACCGATACGGAACGGGGCAGTCCGTCCTCGACGCGCTGCTGCGCACCACGAATCTGCTCATCGCCGGCCGCACCGTGGTCGTCGCGGGGTACGGCTGGTGCGGCAAGGGCGTCGCCACGAGAGCCCGGGGCATGGGCGCCACGGTGGTGGTGGTGGAAGTGGACCCCCATCGTGCACTGGAGGCCCTCATGGACGGGCATCACGTCGCTCCCATGATGGAGGCGGCCCGCTTGGGGGATGTCTTCGTCACCGTCACTGGGAACACCCGGGTGATCCGGGGCGAGCACATGGCGGTCATGAAGGACGGTGCGCTTCTGGCCAACGCGGGGCACTTCGACGTGGAGATCTCCATTCCCGATCTGGAGGGGCTCTCGGAGAGATGGGAGAGCTTCCGCCCCAACGTGCGGACCTATACGCTCAGGGACGGGCGGCACCTTCACCTGCTCGGCGAGGGACGGCTGGTGAATCTCGCCGCCGGCGACGGCCATCCCGTGGAGATCATGGATCTCAGCTTCGCCATGCAGCTCCTGTCGGCGCTCCACATCTGGACCACCCGCCTCGCTCCGGGAGTGAGCAATGTGCCGGAGGAGCTGGATCTGCAGGTGGGCCGACTCAAGCTGGAGAGCCTCGGCATTGCCCTGGACGGGCTGACGGAAGAGCAGCGGGTCTACCTCGACAACTGGAAGGAAGACTAGGCGGCGCGCTCTCGGGCTTCCGACGCCCGGCACCCGCCTGAAACGTGACCGGGAAGAACGGTTCCGAAGGGCGGTGGCCTCACATCGGGAGGGGCGCCGGAGGCGGAAACTCCCGGAGCGCTCCGGGAGCGAATCCCCCCGGTGCAGCGTGGTGTGGTGTCACGTGTCTTTTGCTTCGGGAAGCGGCGGGAAGGCTTTTACGAAGGGGAGTCGCCGGTGCTGTGCCGCAAAGGGCGCGACGCTTCCGAAGCAAGCGGGCACTCCCGGGGAAGTTCCCCCGGGGCTTTAAGAGGCCCGGAAGGCGGAGAGGAAAGGTGGTCGTTCGTTATGGGTCTGTTGCTGCGTCACGTGGTCGTTCTCGATGGTGAAAGCGAGCGAGCCCGTTTTGCCGACGTGGCCGTCGAGGGCGGCCGCATCGCGGCGGTCCTTCCCGCAGGAAAGGGAACGGGGGAGAGCGTGGTGGAGTGCTACGGAAAGACCGCGCTCATCCCCGGCCTGGTGAACGCCCATACCCACGCGGTGATGGTGCTCCTGCGCGGCCTCGGTGAGGAAAAACCCCTCATGGACTGGCTGCAGAAGTCCATCTGGCCCGTGGAGGCCCGGCTCCGCCGGGAGCACTTCGCCTGGGGGACGAAACAGGCGCTTCTCGAAATGGTCTCCGGGGGCGTCACCTGCTTCGGGGACATGTACTTCGAGATGGAACAGACCGCCCAGGCGGCCCTCGACGCGGGGGTCCGGGCGGGGCTCTGCCGGGGCATCATCTCCGCCGGGGAGGAAGGCATCGGGGATCGCCTGGAGAACGCCTGCGACCTCGTCCGGAACTGGCACGGCAGGGAGGGGCTCATCTCCGTCCAGCTCGGTCCCCACGCGCCCTACACCCTCTCTCCGGAACAGCTCCGGGTCGTCACCGACGCCGCCCGGGAACTCGGAGTAGGTGTGCACGTCCACTGGCTTGAAACGGAATGGGAAAAGGGATACATTCTTGAGCAACTGAAACGGGATCCCGTGGATCTGCTGGAGGAGACGGGCATCCTCGACGCCCCCTTCGCGGTCCTCGCTCACGGCGTGTGGTTCGACCCCGAGGCGCTTCCCCGCATCGCCCGGAACAACCTTACGGTGGTGCACAACCCTTCGAGCAACCTCAAGCTGGGCAGCGGCATCGCCCCCGTTCCGGAGATGCTCCGGGCGGGAGTCCACGTGGCCCTCGGAACGGACGGCGCGGCGAGCAACAACCGCCTCGACGTGTGGGGGGAGATGCGCATGACGGCGCTCCTCCACAAGGGATGCCGGCGGGACTGCACGGTCATTCCCGCCCGGGACGTGCTCCGCATGGCCACCCTCGAAGGAGCCCGGGCCCTCGGCTTCAGCGACGTGGGGCTCATCCGGGAGGGATGGCAGGCGGACCTGGTGCTGGTGGACCTGGACGCGCCCCACTACGTGGGATGGAACGAGGGCAACCTCGCCCAGTATCTCGTCTACGCGGGAAGCGCCATGGATGTGACGGGCACCATGGTGGCGGGGAAATGGGTCTACCAGAACGGCTGTTTCCCCACCCTGGACGCGGAGGAGATCCTCGCGGCCTCGCGGAGTGCCCGGCGGGAACTTCTTGAGATTTAAGGCGGCGAGGGGCGCTTCGCGGGGGGCTGCGCTCCCTTCTGCGGTACTTCGCCCGGGGCGGCGCGAACGCAGCACTGCGGGAAACGGAAAAGGGGCGGCGGAAGACGTTTCCCGTGAGCCCCCGAGGATGGCCTGACCACCGGCAGGAGTGTTCCGGCGGAACGTTTCTTCGGAAAGAACGGCGGAAACGGAGACGCCCGTTGAAGGTGTTTGTGCGGCGCTTTTCGAAAGGGCGCGGGCGGGACGGTGGAAGACGTCTGCGGAAGGAGCCGCCGGAAAGGACCGCGAGGAACACGCCGGGAAGGCTCGCCTGAGAAAAGGCGACGAAGATTCCGCGGCAGGACGGCGAGGAGAGGCAACGGAGGACACGACGACGGCAGAACTTGCGGGAGAGGTGACGAGACCATGCAGTGGAGAAAGGGACGAGACTTGCGCGAATTGTTCCTCGCCTATTTCGAGGAGAAGAATTCCGTGCGCTACCCGAGCTTTTCCCTCATTCCCGAGGATCCGACGATCCTCTTCACCATCGCGGGAATGGTGCCGTTCAAGCCCTTTTTCCTGGGCATACGGCGGCCGGAGGTGCTCCGGGCCACCACGAGCCAGAAATGCATCCGTACCAACGACATCGACAATGTGGGACGCACGGCGCGGCACCACACCTTTTTCGAGATGCTCGGCAACTTCAGCTTCGGAGACTATTTCAAGAAGGAGATCATCCCCTGGTCGTGGGAGTTCCTCACCGAGCGGGTCGGGCTCGATCCGAACCGCCTCTACGCCACGATCTATCTGGACGACGACGAGGCCTTCCATTTCTGGCACACGTCGGTGGGGCTCTCCAAGGATCGGATCGTCCGCCTCGGCGAGGACGACAACTTCTGGGCTGTCGGCCCCGTGGGTCCCTGCGGTCCCTGCTCGGAGATCATCTACGACCAGGGGCCGGAGTTCTCCTGCGGCAGGCCGGACTGCGCCGTGGGGTGCAGCTGCGACCGCTACCTGGAGATCTGGAACCTGGTCTTCATGCAGTTCAACCGGAACGAGGCGGGAGAACTGATTCCCCTGCCGAAGCAGAACATCGACACGGGGATGGGGCTGGAGCGCCTCTCCTCGGTGGTGCAGCGGGTGAAGAGCGATTTCGAGACAGACCTGTTCAAACCCCTCATCGACAAGGCCTGCGCCATCTCGGGAACGTCCTACGGCGCCACTCCCCGGGGCGATCTCGCCGTGCGGGTCATCTCCGACCACGTGCGCGCCCTCGCCTTCATGATCGCCGACGGCATCCTTCCCGCCAACGAGGGACGGGGGTACGTGCTCCGGCGTCTTCTCCGGAGGGCGGTGCGCTTCGGACGTCTCCTCGGGGTGGATCGGCCCTTCCTGCTCGATCTGCTGCCCACGGTGATGGAACTCATGGGCGACCCCTACGGGGAACTTCTGGCGAACCGGGCCACCATCGAGTCGGTGATCTCCCTGGAGGAGCAGAAGTTCGGCCGCACCCTGGAACAGGGAAGCATTCTCCTCGAGACGGAGGTCGGCTCCCGGAAGGCCCGGAGCGAGACGGCCCTGCCGGGCGGAGTGGCCTTCGAGCTGTACGACACCTACGGCTTTCCCTTCGAGCTCACCCAGGAGATCTGCTCCGAACAGGGCGTTTCCGTGGACGAGGGGGAGTTCCGGGAGGAGATGCGCAAGCAGAAGGAGCGTGCCCGGGCGGCGAGCAAGCAGCTCGCCTCCACCCTGTCGGGGACGCTCTACACGGAGCTGTCGGAAGCGCTCGGCAACACCGCCTTCGTCGGCTACGACCGGACCGAGGAGACCTCGGAGGTGAAGGCCCTCGTCACCGAGGGCGCTGCCTCGACGAGCGTCGAGGAGGGAGACGTTGTCGAGGTGGTGCTCGCCCGGACGCCCTTCTACGGCGAGCGAGGCGGCCAGGTGGGCGACCGGGGCGTGCTGGAAGGTCCCTCGGGGCGGATCGTCGTGGAGGACACGGTGATCGCCGCGGGAACGCTCACGGTCCACAGGGGGCGGGTCGTCTCCGGCACCGTCTCCGTAGGGGACTCCGTGACGGCGCGGATTGACGTGGAGCGTCGCACCGCGATCCGGCGCCATCACACGGCGACCCACCTGCTCCACGAGGCCCTGATCCGCGTGCTCGGCGAACATGTCCGCCAGGCGGGCTCCCTCGTCTCGCCGGAGCTGCTCCGCTTCGACTTCACCCACTTTGCACCGGTGAATCCCCGGGAACTCGAGCGGGTGGAGCGGATCGTGAACGCCCAGATCCTGGGGAACGAGGATCTCCGGGTGGTCCACACCACGTTGGACGAGGCGAAAAAGCAGGGCGCCAAGGCGCTCTTCGACGAGAAGTACGGCGAGGAGGTGCGGGTGGTCTCCATTCCCGGCTTCTCCACGGAACTCTGCGGCGGCGTCCACGTGGACGCCACGGGGGACATCGGCCTCTTCAAGGTTCTGCGCGAGGAGGGCATCGGCGCTGGGGTTCGCCGCATCACTGCCGTGGCGGGAATGCCCGCGGTGGAGCAGGCCCTCGACACGGCCCACGTGGTGTCCGAACTGGGGCTGCGCCTCGGCGGCGATCCGGACCAGTTCGTCGCGAAGGTGGAGGCCCTTCAGGACGAGGTGAAGCACCTCCAGAAGGCCCTGGCGGAGGAGCGTCTCCGAGTGCATCTCGCCCGGGTGGAGAGCCTGGTGGCCGCCAAAAGGGACGCAGCGGGGATCTCCGTCGTGACGGGGCTCTTCCGGGATGCGGACGACCAGCTGCTCCGCTCCGTGGGCGACCGGATCAAGGCCGTGCTCTCCCCGGTGCTCGTGGTCTTCGCGGGCGTGACGGAGGAGAAGGTGCTCTTCGTGGCCATGGCGGACGACGCGGCGGTGCAGAAGGGCGCCCACGCGGGGAATGTGGTTCGGGACATCGCACGGATCGCCGGCGGCGGCGGAGGCGGACGCGCCCAGACCGCTCAGGCGGGCG
>Ga0228536_1000484_pt1 | contig 72338 bp, 61 predicted proteins | sample SJ1Smetagenome_FD_168611 | JGI IMG/M metagenome (GOLD analysis project Ga0228536, IMG submission 168611) | Enriched culture of PCE-dechlorinating microbial communities from Ithaca, New York, USA - SJ1.S | ecosystem: Engineered > Modeled > Simulated communities (microbial... > Unclassified...
GAAGAACGAGGAAACCAGCTTCGTGCCCGGTGCGGTCTTGAGGATCTGCAAGGCGGGGCGCAGGGTGTTGGCGGTGGAATTGATCGCGCCGGCAACCATACCATCGGCGGCCTGCTGTTTGACCATCATGACACCATAGAAGAGCGGGTCGAGCATGGTCTTCTGGGCCTGCTCCGGTGTCACGCCCTTGGATTTGCGCATTTCATAGAATGCATCCACATAGGCAGCGTAATCTTTGCTCGTAGCCGGGTCGATGATGGTGGCTCCTGAGATGTCCCACTGCGGTGCAACTGCTTTCACACTCGCAGGATCTCCGATCAGGACGATGTTGGCGATGCCTTTTTCCAGTATCTTGGCGCAAGCTTCGATGGTCCGCGGGTCCGATGCCTCCGGCAATACAATGGTCTTTTTGTCGCTTCTGGCTTTGTCAAAGATCTTGTCAATGAATCCCATGCTTCTTACCTCTTTTTTCTATTAACCGACCCCGGCTGCAATCGGCCGGACAGTGCCGGCTTCCGGATGGACAGCTTGTTCTTTTTAGAACACACTACAGTATAGCCGAAAGGCCAGAAACTGCCAACAGCAAATGGCCTTCCCTGGTCAAAATATGCCCCTGATTGGCGGTGTTGGTATCACGACATTGCCAGCAGTGCCAGGATGTTGTCGCGGGCGGTCATGGTGACCACGCCCTGGCTGTCCTGGCGGAAAATGGCATCAAGAACCGAACTGGTCGGACTGGTGGCCCGATGCCAGCTGAGCCGTTCCACCGCTCGCCGGTAAAGCGGTTCATGTCCGGCGATGCGGGCGATCCTGGCCGTCAAGGCCAGGCCGGCCAGGGATTCCTCGGCCGTACCGGGCTGGCCCTGTGTGATGTGATAGGTCGAGTACAGGACATTGTCGTTCAGCAGATGTTCCAGGAGCCAGCTCAGGGTCCGTGGGTCGAGCTGGCCGATTTCAGCCAGATGCAGCGCACATGCCAGGGACTCCTGCAGATCGACTACAGGTGTGGGGCGGATGAACCGGACATAGCCTTGCTGACTGGTCGCATAGCCATATGCGTATAATGGCAGAGCTTCACTGATCAAGCCTTCCTGGACCAGAGACACGGCTTCGGCATAGCGGTTTTCCAGAGTTGGATCCAGTTCGGCCAATGCCTTCAAGGCGGGCAAGTCGAGGGCAGCCAGACGGATCACTGGATCACCGGCATAACTTGCCGCTTCCTGTTCTGTTGTGTGTTCCGGACGCGGTGTTGGTGTGGCAGCAGGGTCTTGTGTCGGAGCGGAAGTCGGAATGGCAACCAGCTGATCTGGTGCCAGGCCTGTGCCGATGACCTGGGCCAGGACGCCAGCCAGCCCTGTCTCCTCTTGGTTGAGCGAATCACTGGGCCACTTGGCGTAGGCCAAGGCCAGGACTCTCAGATAGAGCAAAGAATCGGGCCAGGACTCAGAATCATCCGCAGCAGGTTCCAGTTGGGTGCCCGAGTCCAGGCCGGTCATCATCTCCAGCGGATCGTCCACGACCCTGTTCCGCACAGGATAGACCAGACCTCGTGGACTCAGGAAATACGTCCGGAACTGCCTGTTCCATTGGTCAAATGAAGATTTTCTGCCTTGTTCGGCCAGCCAGAATCCATAGAGCAACTGGTCCTGGGCAATCCATTCACCCGACCATTGAGCCGGGAGACCGAGCTCAGTGTTGGCCTGCTGAAACCAGGATACAAAGCCCACATCGGTCATCAAGTTGCTCTGCAAACGGACTTCGATCTTTTTGATTTCTTCCGGCTGGATGGATGCGGCAAACGATGCTGCAGCTTGCGATCCAGGCACGGTGAAGGGCCGGTCTGGCGGCGCAGATAGCTGAAACCACACCAGCGCTCCTGATGCAGCCAGCAGCAGGAACAACACGATGAACAGCCATTTGGCTTTGCCGGGGTGATTGCTTGATCCGATCGTTGCCATATGCCGCCATCATAGCAGAATTGCTCCGCCACTGCTATAATCGTCCACATATGAAAACTGCTGGAATCATCGTTGAATACAATCCCTTGCACAATGGCCATGCCTGGCAGCTGAAAAAGGTCAAAGAGACCTTGGGCAAAGACACTGCTATTGTCGTTGTCATGAGTGGGCCCTTCACACAGAGGGGTGAACCAGCCGTGCTCGACAAGTGGACACGTGCCCGCATGGCCCTGGCCTGCGGTGCGAGCCTGGTCCTGGAGCTGCCCGTGCCCTATGCCACGGCCAGCGCCGAGCGTTTTGCCTTTGGCGGCGTCCAAGTCCTGGCAGCCACCGGCATTACGAAGACCCTGGTTTTTGGCAGCGAACATGGCACCTTGCCTGACCTGTATGATCTGGCCAGTCTCCTGGTCAATGAAACACCGGCGTTCAAAGCATCTCTGCAAGGCTACCTCGAGACTGGCCTTTCCTTTGCTGCGGCACGGCAGCTGGCCGTTGCCGCCCAGCTGGGAGACAGCCAGAAAGCAGCCCTGCTCAAAAGCTCCAATAACATTCTGGGCATTGAATATCTGAAAGCCATCTTGCGCCTGCCGGCGAAAAAACGTCTCGAGCCGGTGACCTTCCAGCGCCAGGGCCAGGGGTATCTGGATCCCTCCCCTGCGTCGCACTTTGCCAGTGCCACGGCCATCCGCCAGGTGATTGCCAGCGGCAGGGACAATCCGGCTTATTTACTGCAGCACTTGGCCCATGCCATGCCGCCCGAAGCACTGGGCATCCTGCTGGAGGCAGTTGCCCAAAAAAAAGGCCTGGTCTTGCACGAAGATCTGGCGGTCCCGCTCCTGGCCTTGCTCCGGACACGAGAACCAGAGGACCTCCACCCTTATCCAGGCATGGGCGAAGGACTTGCCCAGCGCCTGCACGAATTTGCCCGCCGGCCGGAAGGTCAAGACAGCAGGGAGGCCCGTCTCAGCCAGCTGGTTGAATCTGCCATGAGCCGGCGCCTGCCGCGAACCCGAGTCCAGCGCGCACTGCTGCATCTGCTGTTGAACCTGACCACCTCCGATCTCGAGCAATTCGATACCGCAGGGGGTCCCGCCTACATCCGGGTCCTGGGCTTTGACAAAAACGGCCGCTACTTGTTGAAACTGATGCGCCAGAAGGCCAGCTTGCCGGTCATCACCCGCGGCTCGGATTTCCATGAACACTTGAATGACATCAATCTGCAGCGCCAGGCTCAGTTTGACCTGGCCGGAACCGACCTCTGGTCGATCCTGGCCGGATCGAGTTCTGGCACCGATTTTGACAGGCCTGTTGTCATTCGCTAAAATCCACACGTACCCCTGATTTCAGACCGGGACACGAACAATCGATCGTCACATCAGAAAGTGAGTATTGCCCCATGTCAAACCAGAACGTTTATGATCTGCTCAAGGACCGCGGCTACCTGGCCCAGGTCACACACGAGGCGGAAGTCCGCGAATTGCTGGGCAAGCCGGGGGTGACATTCTATATCGGCTTTGATCCGACCGCAGACAGCCTCCATGTCGGCCATTTCGTCCAGATGATGGTCATGGCCCACATGCAGAAAGCCGGGCATCGCCCGATCGCCCTGATCGGAGGCGGAACGGCCATGATCGGTGATCCGTCCGGACGCTCGGATTTGCGCCAGATCATGACAACAGAAACCATCCAGCACAATGGTGACCGTTTCAAAGAGCAGATGAAGATCCTGATTGATTTTTCCGATGGCAAGGCCTTGATGATCAACAACGCCGACTGGTTGTTGCAGCTCAATTATGTCGATTTCCTGCGCGACATCGGGCCCCATTTTTCGGTCAACCGCATGCTGACGGCCGAATGCTACAAGAACCGCATGGAACAGGGCCTGACGTTCCTTGAATTCAACTACATGCTGATGCAGTCTTATGATTTCCTAGTCCTGTACCGCCAGCACCAGTGCCAGATGCAGCTGGGCGGGGACGACCAGTGGTCCAACATCCTCGGCGGCGTCGACCTGATCCGCAGAAAAGACCAGGGAGCTGCTTTTGGCATGACCTTCCGCCTCCTGACCACCAGTGCCGGTACCAAGATGGGCAAGACAGCCAAGGGTGCTGTCTGGCTTGATCCGGCCAAGACCAGTCCGTTCGAATTCTACCAGTACTGGCGCAACATTGATGACGCCGATGTCATCAATTGCCTCAAGCTCCTGACCTTCCTGCCACTCGAGGAAATTGCCGAGTATGCCCGGCTCCAGGATGCTGCGATCAATGAAGCCAAGAAGCGGCTTGCCCTGGAAGTGACAACCATCGTCCATGGGTCTGAAGCTGCAGCTGCTGCCCGGTCCCAGGCGGAAGACCTGTTTGAAAAAGGGGGGCGTTCGGAGCAGATGGCCAGCACTTCTTTAACCCAGGCTGAGCTGGAAGCGGGCCTCCCCTTGCTGGATGCGCTGCTCATGGCCAAACTGATCCCTTCCAAAGGCGAAGGCAGACGTCTGGTCGCCCAGGGCGGCATCACCCTGAACGATGCTGTGATCACCGATTTTGCCCGGCTCCTGAAGCCTGAAGATTTTGGAACCGGTGAAGCCATCGTGCGCAAGGGCAAGAAAACCTATCATCGCTTCACCATCTCCTGATATCCTCGATACAATTTCGAATCTGAAAGACGAAGGGGGCTGTCCCAGAGCATGTTGGCTTGGGGACAGCCCCTTTATCCTGTCAAGCACTCCAGGCAGGCTCTGAAGAACCTGCCCTTGTTGTGGGCGCGAGGGTATGATCCAGGTTGAGGTTTCTCAAGACAGCGCCGGACATGAAAAAAGGGCCACTTCTTTGATGAAGCGACCCTTCCTGTCAAAATCACGTGAGTGGAACCCAATTATTTGCCCAGATTGTTCAGGGCCTTGGCCAGACGGGATTTCTTGCGAGCTACGGTATTCTTGTGCAGGTAGCCTTTGGCCGCGGCTTTGTCGAGTGTGGCCTGGGTCGATTGGATCATATCGGCAGCACCTTCCACAGAAGAGGCCACAGCGGCTTTGGTCTTCTTGACGGCTGTGCGAATCTCGCTTTTCTTGATCTTGTTGGCAGCGGTCTTTTTGGCGATAACCTTGACGCGCTTGATGGCTGACTTGATATTCGGCATGTCTTTTCACCTCCCGGGAAGACGCAATGATTGCGTTTCGTTTTTTGCACTGATGTATTCTAGCATGCAGATCCCCCCTTGGCAAGACTCTCCGTAACATAAAAAGATACCCAAGACAGAAAAGGCGTGTTAAGATGGGAACAGATGAAAATCTATTTATCTGGAGGAAATAACACAGTTATGCCCGAAAATTCCAAATCGAAACCCAGCCGGCCGGCGCCGAACGCCCCCGGATCTATTAAAGTTGAGCCACGTGCCAAACAGGCCACAGGGACTCAAAGTCAGCGCACCGGTAAGAAACCTGCGCCTGTACCGCCAGCACAGGGACAAACCCGGCAGAAAAGCATGCCAAAGCCATCCGTTCCCGTGACACAGGCGCAGCGACCCCGGTCAGAGGGCAAGCCCGCGACCGGACAACAGCAGCGCGCGCAGCGTCCAGCTGCCAGCGCGCACAAACCTGCCTCCCCCCACAAGACCAGGCAGGCGACAGGACAACAGCCCACTGGTCACAAGCGCTCTGCCACTTCGCGCCTGAAAGTCATCCCCCTGGGTGGCATGCGCGAGATCGGCAAGAACATGACCGTTTATGAATACGGTGACGACATGATCATTGTCGATTGCGGCATCGCCTTCCCAGCAGAAGACATGCCCGGTATCGATGTCGTCATTCCTGATTTCACCTATGTCATCAACAATCGCCAGAAATTGCGAGGCATCTTCATCACCCACGGCCACGAAGACCACATCGGTGCCTTGCCCTATCTCCTGAAGGACATCAAAGCCCCGGTCTATGCCAATCACCTGACCATCGAGCTGATCAGCCGCAAGATCGAAGATCGCGGCACGGGGGTTAAAAATGCCCAGCTGATCAAGGTCAGCGACGGGGATGTGGTCGGAGTTGGCAACTTCTCGATCGAATTCATCCATGTCAACCACAGCATCGAGGATGCCAATGCCCTGGCTATCCGGACGCCTGCCGGCATCATCTACCACTCCGGAGACTTCAAGATCGACCACACTCCGATCCATGGCAAACCGATGGACCTGACCCGGATCGGCGCGATCGGCGACGAAGGGGTCTTGCTGATGGTCTGTGAAAGCACCAACATCGAGAAAAAAGGCTACACGCCCTCTGAACGCAAAGTTGGGGATTCACTGGCTGAACTTTTCGGCAAAGCTGAAGGTCGCATCTTTGTTACCACCTTCTCTTCCAACGTTTCGCGCGTGCAGCAGATCTTCACAGCCGCCGAGCGATACAACCGCAAGGTCGCCCTGATCGGCCGCAGCATGGTCAATGTCTTTGACGCGGCCAACTCGCTCGGCTACATCGACATGCAGCCGGACACGCTGATTGATGTAAACCAGATCGACCGCTATCCGGCCGACAAGCTGGTCCTGATCACGACCGGCAGCCAGGGCGAACCGATGTCAGCCCTGACCCGGATGGCTTTCTCCGAACATCGCACCGTTGAAATCGTTCCAGGGGATACCGTGATCCTGTCCTCCTCCGCGATTCCCGGCAATGAGAAATCAGTCTACCGGGTCATCAACGAGCTGTATCGTCGCGGTGCCCACGTTATTTATGAGTCATTGTCCGAAATCCATGTCTCAGGCCATGCCTACCAGGAAGAACTCAAACTGCTGCACAATCTGGTCCGACCCCGCTACTTTATTCCGGCTCATGGCGAATACAGGCATCTGTATCGCCATGCCGAGCTGGCCAACCAGCTGGGCAGCCCATGGGAGAGTATCTTCGTCCTGGGCAACGGGGACATCTTTGAGTTCGAACCTAGCGAGCAGAAGGCGGACATCAGCGGATTTGTCCAGGCCGAAGGAGTCCTGATCGATGGCTCGAGTGCCGGCTACATCGACAACCTCGTCTTGAAGGACCGCCGCCTGCTGTCAGATGACGGTGTCGTAGCCATTTTCATTGCTGTCGACGACAAAGCCAATACGCTCGTCGGTCAGCCTGACATCCAGACCCGCGGTTTCATGTACGAAAGCGAAAGTGAACGCGTCATCCTGGAAACCCAGAAAAAAATCGCTGCCTTTGCCCGCAAAACCGACCAGGCCAGCAAACCTCTGGCCGCCATGCTGGCGAGCAACCACCTCAAGGACCAGCTCAGGGACTTGCTTTTTGAGCGCACCCGCCGCCGTCCTGTGATCCTGGTTTCAGTGCTGACTGTCTGATGCTGCGCGACCGCGTGACTCCCGGAATTTCCCGGGGGTCACCCCGGTCATTTTCTTGAAAACTTTTGAGAAATAGCTCTGCCCGTCAAAACCAGCCTGGGACGCAATGTCAACCAACGGCACACTGTCATTGAGCAGTAGCTTCTTGGCAGCTTCGACCCGGACCTGGTTAACATAGCTGTTGAAATTAACCTTCATCTCATCTTTGAAAATCCGGCTGAAATACGCAGGGCTGAGATAGACCAGTGCTGCGGTTTCTTCGAGTGTCACCTTGCGGGTGTAGTTTTTGCGGACATAGTCGACAGCCCGGTAGATCACATCGGCGTGCTTGACATGGGCCAAATTGAACACCTGCTCACTGAAGCGGTTCATGATTCCGGACAGCCAGAAGGCAATCTCATCAACATTGCGGAAGGAGTAGATCTTGCCCAGATATGTGTAATTCAATCCAAAAATCTGGGCGGTGTCTGCACCACCCCGGATCGCAGCACGCGACAGGAGAACGACCAGCTCGACGACCCGGGCCCGCATGACTTCGATGCTGCCACTGCTGGAGAAAAAGATATGGCCCAGGATCTCGTTGAGGATTTGCCTCGCCCCAGCCTTGTCACCGGCTTCGATCCGTTCCAGCAGCTGTTCTTCCTTGGCCATCGGATAATCGAGCAGTGCCGGGTCAACATAGGCGTAGTTTTTCAAAAAACTGATCTGCTCCCAGAGTTCCGCCTGTAGCTCCCCAGACTGGCGTTTTTCCTCCAGCCTGGCAAAGGTGTGGTCGGACAAACCAGCAGCCGTCCAGCAAAGCAGTTCACTCAAGCTGTTGACCCGCTCGGTCGAGACCACAGGTATCTCTTTCAGTTTCTGCCACAGTGTCTCCCGGGCCTGTTCGGGCCAGTCGAGCCTTTCAGCCAAGTCGTCAAAGACCAGATCTTCGGGATCGATCAGATGGACGGGTCCGCCGATCAGGGCACCTACAACCTGGCCCTTTTGAATCACCGGACTGGCCCAGTGTGTGAGGCCCAAGGGACAAAAATACACATACTGGCCGCCGAAACGTTCAGCCTGGTAGCACCCATACAGATGGGCATTGCTGCACAGAGAGACTGGGCTGTGATGACCGCCATCTGGTTGTGAGCGATCTGGATGTGCGCGCAGCCAGTCCGGTCCCAACTGGCTGGCCAGGTCGCAGATGGCACCGTGGGCGGGGACTGGGCTGGTCTCGTACAAAGTCCTGCCAGTTGCATCAATCACCCGGCAGCCGATCTGGCAAGCCCGGCTGAAATGGTCAGCAGCCATGCGTGCCTGTCCCAGGTCGATCAGGGGCAATGTTTCGTTTTCTGGCTGGCTGTTGCCAGCGATGAACTCATCCATTTTGGCTGTCCTCCCCTGTCAACGGCCACGATGAACTTCGATGATGTCACGAATAGCCTTGATCCGGCCCATGACCCGGTCGAACTGGTTCTGGCTGGACACCTCGATGGTCATGACCAACGTAGCTGTCACATCTTTCATCGCAGTCAACTTACCAGACAGGATAGACACTTTTTCCTCAGCGATGGCATTGGACACATCAGCCAGCAAATGGCGCCGGTCCCGGGCGACGATCTTGAGCTCGACCTGGTAGGTCGAGTTGCCACCATCCTTGGCCCAGGCGACATCGATCAGGCGTGACGCTTTTTCCGCATTCGTTGCTGAACCGGAAGCATTTTCCAGCAGCTGGCGGATGTTGCTGCAGTCGGTGCGATGAACTGCAACCCCCTTGCCTCGGGTAACGAAACCGATGATCGGGTCGCCCGGGACGGGACTGCAGCAGCGCGACAGGCGGACCAGGCAATTATCGATGCCTTTGACGACAACCCCCTGGTCGTAGCGCGATGTCTTGTGCTTGCTGGCCGGGCGGGAAATCGTCTGGGTGCCGTCTTCGTCTTCGAGCGGATTCGACTGCGGGCTGTAGACCACCTGGCCCGATGGGCTGATCCGGTAGCCAAGCCGGATCCGTTCATCCTCTGGCAAGTTGCGGATATATTCGTCGCGCAAACGCGGTACAATCTTGCCGGCAGACAGGCCGCCATAGCCGATGGCTGCGTACAAGTCATCCAGTGTGCTCAGGGTGTAGCGGCGATACAGCGCTTCAAGGAAATCCGGCTTTAAAAGCTGGGCATGGGAGAATCCGGTTTTCTTGATTTCCCGCTCGACGATTTCCTTGCCGCGGAGGACATTTTCCTCGCGCATTTCCTTCTTGAACCATTGGCTGATCTTGTTGCGCGCAGACGTGGACTTGACGATCTTGAGCCAGTCCCGGCTCGGACCATGGACCTTTTCCGAAGTCAGTACTTCGACGATGTCTCCGTTTTTCAGTTCGTAGGTCAGGGGTACGATCCGGCCATTGACCTTGGCTCCATACATGCGGTTGCCGATGCCGCTATGGATGTTGTAGGCAAAATCGATCGGACAGGAGCCGGCTGGCAGGGAACGGACTTCCCCCTTCGGAGTAAAGACAAAAACTTCGTCGGCAACCAGTCCACTTTTGAGGGTCTCCATGAATTCACCGGCGTCGCGCATGTCTTTCTGCCATTCGAGCAGCTGCCTGAGCCAGGTCAGCTTGCCTTCAAAATTATCTGAATTGGCAGACGACTGGGGCGCACCTTCCTTGTAGCGCCAGTGGGCAGCGATGCCGTATTCAGCCGTGCGATGCATGGCCAGCGTCCGGATCTGGACCTCGAAAGGAATCCCCTTGGGGCCGATCACTGTGGTGTGCAAGGATTGGTACATATTCGGCTTGGGCATGGCGATGTAGTCCTTGAACCGGCCAGGCATCGGTTTGTACAATTCGTGAACCAGCCCAAGGACGGCATAGCAGTCGGCCACGGTATTGACAATGATCCGGGTCGCGAACAGGTCATAGATTTGCTCGAGTTCCTTGCCTTGTGCTTTCATCTTGCGGTAGATGCTGTAGAAGTGCTTGGGCCTGCCCTCGATATCGGCCTCGATCCCCATCTCCCGGATTTTGTTCTGCAGCTGGACGACCACATCCTCCAGATATTGTTCGCGCTCGGACCGCTTTTGCGAAATCGCTCCGACCAGCTCGTAATAGGCATTGCGGTCGATGTAGCGCAGGCAAAGATCTTCGAGTTCCCACTTGACCTTGTAGATACCGAGACGATGAGCCAGCGGCGCATAGATGTCGAGGGTTTCGCGCGCTTTTTCCTGCTGCTTCTCCGGAGTCATGTGTTTCATCGTCCGCATGTTGTGCAGCCGGTCGGCCAACTTGATCAGGACAACCCGGATATCCTTGGCCATGGCCAGGAACATCTTGCGAAAATTTTCAGCCTGGATCTCTTCTTTAGATGAATACGGAATCCGGCCGAGCTTGGTCACGCCATCGACGAGAGATGCCACGTCCTCGCCAAAACGCGCGGCCAGTTCTTCGTATGAAATGCCGGTGTCCTCGATGGTGTCGTGCAGCAAGGCGGCAATCAAGGTGTCGGCGTCAACTTCCAGTTCCGTCAGGATCTCCGCTGTTGCCAGTGGGTGGATGATGTAGGGTTCGCCTGTGACGCGCCGCTGCTGCTCATGGGCAGCGCGGGCGAATTCATACGCATCGACGATCCGCTGTCCATCATGCTGGCCTGAGTAGTCCTCATACAGTCGGATAATCCGCTGCAAAATTTCGCTGCTGTTATCATGATGGCTCATGCAAGTCCTCCCTGAGCTTTCAGGTACTGGTAAGTCGGGGCATCGGACAGGCGGATCTTGGCCTGGTCTTCCCTGGCCGGTAGCAAGGCGATCCGGACACGGTCACGGCCCAGATGCTGGACCGTGAGCAAGCTGCTTTCGGTAAACACCCTCAGGATCTGGGCTAATTTGAAGGCTGTCAAGGTCCGGTTGTAACTGCGGGCGATCCGTCGGGCGAGCAAGGACAAGTCCGTCTGGACCGGATGTTCCGCATAGGCTGTGCGCAAATACTGGAAAGCCATGACATAATCGTCACGATCCGGAAGCAGGTGATCCAGTGGCAGCTGGCAGATCCTTGCCAGGCCGTTCAAATCGGGTTGCGGGTCAAATACATCCGGTTGCAGTGGCCAGATGCGGTCTAGCTCGGTTACCACGCTGGGGTGGATGTCCCTGATCTGGAGTTGCACCGTGCGCCGGCCATTGAATTGATTCAATTCCAGTGCAAACAATAGATCGACCTGGTCACCGGCAGAAAACAAATCGTCCGCCTGGCTGAAATTAAACGCAATTCCAGCGAGCGGTCGGCTCTTGCCATCATCGACTGCGATGCGAACATGCTTGCCATTGCCTACCAGGCGCCATTCGGTGAGGGCCAGATTGCGACAGACCAGCAAGGGCTGCCGGTTCCCCTCGCCAAAGGGTGCGAGCTGCTGTAAAGCGACGGCATTGCTTTCACTAAGGTCATCCAGTGTGACCAGAGCGTCAGCAACCAGTTCAGGTCTGAAGGCCAGCCTGTCAACCTGGCTGGCAGCATAGGCATTGACCGCTCTGCGGAAATCTGCCAGGGCGCTCTCGTCTATTTCGATGCCAGCCGCTTTGCGGTGGCCGCCAAATTTGACGGTATGCTCAGCGCCAGCCCGGATGGCTTCCAGGATGTCGAAATTGCCACACGTGCGGGCCGAACCTTTGAACCGGCCACTTTCACCACCCAGGACAATGACAGGTCGGTGATACAAATCGACCAGGCGTGAACAGACAATGCCAACCACACCGGTATGCCAGCCCGCGCGAGCCAGCACGATCAGGTCCGGCGAAGTGAAATCAAAAGACGCCTCAATTTCGGCTGTCGCTTCTGCCAGGATGGCTGCCTCCAGCGACTGGCGCTGGCTGTTTTGTTCCTGTAGCTCCAGAGCCAGCTCCCGCGCCCGGGTGCGATCGTCTGTTAACAGAAGTTCCAGGGCCGGCATGGCAGCGCCCAGGCGACCGGCAGCATTCAGGCGTGGCGCCAGTGTATATCCGATCGTCCCGGCATCGACCCCTCGGTCATTCTGGGCACACACAGCCAGCAACTCGGTCAGCCCTATGTGCAAATGGCGATTCAATGCGCCAAGGCCCTGGTAGACCAGGATCCGGTTTTCATCCAGCAAGGGCACCACATCTGCGACCGTACCGAGAGCGACCAATGCATATTCCGTCAAATCAGGCAGAGGCACATGCAGAACCTGGCACAAGGCCTGGATCAGTTTGAAGGTGACACCGACACCAGACAGGCTGGTCGTCGGGTACAAGGAATCAGATCGCTTGGGATTGACGACAGCCTGGGCTCGCGGCAGGATATCCGGGCATTCGTGATGGTCCGTGATAACGACAGCCACCCCGGCAGTTTGCAGCTGGTCAACAGCCTGGACACTGGTCACACCGCAGTCGACGGTGATCAGCAAGCCTGCCCCCAAGGCCAAGGTTCGTTCCACACTCGACTCACTCAAGCCGTAACCATCCACCAGGCGGTCTGGGATCAGGGGCACACAGGGAATGCCATTCTGGTGAAAAAACCGGGTCAGCAGTGCCGTTGCCGTCAGTCCATCGACATCGTAGTCGCCATGGATGACGATCGCACGGCCGTCCTCAACCGCCATCTGGATGGTTGAACAGGCCAGGGCCATGTCCGGCAGCAGGAAAGGGTCGTGGAGATCTTCAAGCCTGGGCTCCAGGAACCGCTCGCGTGCTTTGCTGTCTCCCAGATGGCGACTCTGCAGAATGCGCTCAAGCAAGGGGGCAGATCCTGGCTGTTCGTCCAGGATTTTCCATTCTTTCTGAATCAGCATCATCGGCCTCCTTTCTCTGAGCATTGGCTCAAGTAGTAACAGTATAACAAAAGAGACTCGATACCGCGTGATACCAAGTCTCTTTTTTCAAATGTGCATCGCGTTTAGCCGAGCAAACGTTTGACGATCGTATTGACCAGTTTGCCGTCTGCCTTGCCCTTGACGTCAGGCATGAGGACTTTCATCACCGTACCCATGTCGCGGGCGGAATGGGCATCCGCCTTGGCAATAGCGGCCCGGACCAGCTCTTCGATCTCGGCTTCACTCAGCTGAGCCGGCAGATAGGTCTCGATCAGATCCATCTCGGCCTTGTTCTTCTCCAGGATGTCCGTGCGACCAGATCCGGCCAGTTCCGTGACAGTCTCGGCGCGCTTCTTGTGCTCCTTGGCCAGGATCTCGAACACGCCGGACTCATCCAGCGTGATCTGCTGGTCTTTTTCGACTTGCAGGACAGCAGCCCGGATAATCTGCAGCAAATCCTTGCGCAGGGTGTCCTTGGCCTTCATGGCGTCTTTGAGGTCTTCCAGCAATTTTTCCTTGATGTTCATAGGTATCTTAACGTTTCCTTTTCCTGGCCGCTTCGGCTTTCTTCTTGCGGCGGACGCTTGGTTTTTCATAATGTTCACGTTTGCGGACTTCGGCCAAAACGCCGGAGCGTGAGCAAGAACGCTTGAAACGACGCAGTGCGCTGTCAAGGGTTTCGTTTTCTTTCACTCGAATTTCAGACATGTTGTTTTCACCCCCCTCAACGGCATAATCCTGCCCTCTGTGGTGTCGACAGGCGCAACAAATCCTCGCAGACTGGCTGCAGCAGTAGCATTATAAGCGCTGGCTCAGCCTTTCGTCAATGAAGCCCGGCCCCCGGCCCAGCTTGAATTCTGTGGTTCTTTCAGACGATTTTGTCGCCCAGGACCTTGCCGCCCAGCAGGTGGAAATGGACATGGGCAATGGTCTGGCCCGCGTCAGCACCACAGTTGTTGATCACGCGATAGCCGTTCTGGCGGATGCCCAGCTTATCCGCAACTTTGGGGATGGCACGCAAAACCTGACCCAGGATCTTTTCGCCATCCGGGTGGCTGGCCAGGTTATCCAGGTCCGGTACATGGGCTTTGGGCACAACCAGGGCATGGACCGGGGCCTGGGGATGCAAGTCATGAAATGCAACAACAGCATCATCTTCATAAATGAACTGGATCGGGATGTCTCCGCTGGCCAATTTGCAGAAAATGCAGTCAGACATGCTCTTCCTCCTGTGAAGATCTCTGGTTCAGAGTCCCAGTTGCTTGTGTGCCAGTTCGGCAGCTGCGGCCAGAGCCTTGTCGATCGCTGCGACGTCTTTGCCACCGGCCTGGGCCATGTCGGGCCGGCCGCCACCACCGCCGCCTGTGATCCGGGCGGCTTCACGGACGAGGTTACCCGCATTGGCACCTGCCTGGACAGCCTCAGGACTGGCCATCGCGACCAGTGCTACTTTCCCTTCCTGGCTGCTGGCCAGGACAACAACAGCCGGGGCAATTTTGTCCCGCAGACGATCGGCTGCCTGGCGCAGCTGGTCGGCATCCGGTGTGTCGAGGCGTGCGGTGAGGATTTTGAACGAACCGGCTACAATCGCCTGGGCAGCGAGCTCATCGGCTGCTCCAGCTGTCCGGCGAGCCTGCTCGGCTTCAATCTGCTTTTCGAGTTCTCTGGTCCGGTTGAGCAGGACTTCGACTCGGTGGGGGACCTCGTTGGCGGGCGCTTTGACCATCTGGCCCATTTTGAGCAGCAGGTCATCTTGCTCACGGACCCAGGCCAGGGCAGCCTGTCCAGTGATGCCTTCAATCCGGCGTACACCGGCTGCGACACCGCTCTCGGAAACCAGACGGAAGAGACAAGCTTCAGCAGACTGCTTCAGGTGGGTCCCACCGCACAATTCCTGGCTGAAATCACCAACGCGCACGACACGGACCTGGTCGCCGTACTTTTCATCAAACAAAGCCATGGCGCCAGACTGGCGTGCCTCATCGAGCGACATCACATCCGTCTGGACAGCAAGATTCTCCAGGATCACACCATTGACAATCTGCTCCACCTGGGCCTTTTCGGCAGCGGTCATCGGCTGGAAATGAGAGAAGTCGAAACGCAGGCGATCCGGCGAGACAGCCGATCCGGCCTGGGCCACATGGTCACCCAGGACCTGGCGCAACGCTTTGTGCAGGATATGGGTCGTTGTATGGTTACGGGCGGTCGACAGTCGGGCGGTGCGGTCCACTGTCAGTGCAACTGCCTCTCCCTGCGCCAGGCTGCCTGTTTCGACGATGGCACTGTGCAAGTAGATACCCTCTGCGGTTTTTGTCGTGTCGAGCACCCGTGCGGTGCCGGTGCGGCCGGAAATCTGGCCGACATCACCGGTCTGGCCGCCGGCAGCACCGTAGAAAGGTGTGCGGTCTGTGATCAGGGTGATTTTCTGGTTTTCAACGGCCAGGTCCGAAAGGCTCAACGTTTCACTGGCTTCGTCGGTGACCAGGATGGCTTTGATCACACCTTCGTCAGCCAAGGTCTCATAGCCCGTGAACACAGTCGGCACCGTTCGATCAACACCCTCAGGCAGGCTGCCCTGTCCCCACGCAGAACCGACCTTCTCCCGCAAGGCTTTGCGGGCCATATCTTTTTGCCGGTTCATCTCGGCACGGAAACCGTCTTCATCGATCTCAAGGCCCTGTTCCGCGGCAATTTCCCGGGTCAGGTCAAGCGGGAATCCGTATGTATCATGGAGCTTGAAAACATCCTCACCGGACAGGCGCAACCGGCCTTCGGCCCGGGACTTCTCCATCATCTGCTCGAGGATGGCAGTGCCCTGGGCGATGGTTTCGGCAAAACGCTCTTCTTCGGTACGGATGACCTTGGTGATGTAATCCTGCCTGGCTTCAAGTTCGGGATAAGCGGACTTGGATTCGCGCACGACAATGGAGCACACATCATACAGGAATGGCTTATCGATGCCGAGCAGGCGGCCAAAACGGGCCGCACGGCGCAAGAGGCGGCGCAGAACATAACCGCGGCCTTCGTTCGACGGGATGATGCCATCCGAAATCATCATGGTCGTGCTGCGGATGTGGTCGGTGATGACTCGGATCGCGACATCGGTCTTCTCATCCTGGCCATACTGGACCGAGGCTTTGGCACAGACATAGTCCAGGATCGCACGGACGGTGTCGACTTCGAACAGATTGCCCACGCCCTGCATGATGACGGCAAAGCGCTCAAGTCCCGCACCTGTGTCGATGTTTTTCTTGGCCAGCGGCGTATAGGTGCCGTCCTCCTCTTTATTGAACTGGGTGAAGACCAGGTTCCAGAACTCGACATAGCGGTCGCAATCACAGCCGACCTGGCAGGTTGGGCTGTCACAGCCGAATTCCTCACCGCGGTCAAAATAGATCTCCGAGCAGGGGCCGCAGGGACCCGTACCGTGTTCCCAGAAATTATCTGCCTTGCCGAGGCGGAAAATCTTCGATTCCGGCAGACCCACATCCTGGTGCCAGATGTCGTAGGCCTCGTCATCCTCGAGGTAGACGGTCACAAACAGGCGATCTTCGGGGATTTCCATGACTTTTGTGCAGAATTCCCAGGCCCATGGGATAATTTCCTTTTTGAAATAGTCGCCAAACGAGAAGTTGCCCAGCATCTCGAAATACGTGCCATGGCGGCTCGTCTTGCCGACGCGCTCGATATCCGGGGTGCGGATGCATTTCTGGCAGGTCGTGACTCGCGGTGCTGGCGGTGTCTGGGCACCGGTGAAATAGGGTTTCAGCGGTGTCATCCCCGCATTGATCAGCAGGATCGAGGGGTCGTTCTTGGGCACCAGCGGGAAACTGGGCAGGCGCAAGTGTTCCTTAGATTCAAAGAAAGCCAGGAATTTCTCCCGGATGTCATTCAGACCGAGTGGTTGCATGGTGGTCACGTCTCCTTGCCGGATGTTGGGCCTTCTCAATAGGGCCATTCATTATCCGGAATAGTTTACACGAATCAGCAAGGACGGGCAACTAGCCGCCACAGGTGGCTCCCGGACTGCTGGTTTCCGACACCAGGCTGGTCCATCCGTAATTAATCTGTGATAGAATCTGGTTTGAACGAAAATACGGAATCATCCAGTCCTTGAAAGGGGTATCCCGACATGTCCCAGTCACTTCCCCAAACGACCCAGGCTGAACAAAGCGCGCTTGCTGCTTCTCTGGGTGTCGCTATCCCGGAACTTTATATTCCCAGAACCGGCATTGATCTGTCACGATGGGCTGTCGTGGCCTGTGACCAGTACACCTCCCAGCCAGAGTACTGGCAGCAGTCAGAGGCTCTCGTTGGTGATGCCCCTTCCACACTGCGCCTGGTGCTACCGGAAATTTATCTGGAACATCCCGGAGACACGCCAGTCGAAAGCAGAATCGCCCGCATCAACCAGACCATGGCGGAGTACCTCGACCAGGGTATCCTGGTTCCCCTGGCACCGGGCTGTATGGTCATTGATCGGGAGACCCGCTTGCATCCGAGCCGCAAAGGTTGGTTGATTGCCATCGATCTGGAGCGATATGATTTCACACCAGGCAACAGGGAACTGACCCGGGCGACGGAAGGAACGGTTCTCGACCGCATTCCTCCGCGCCAGGCCATCCGCAAAGATGCTTTGCTGGAACTCCCCCATGTCCAGCTGCTGATTGACGACCCGGACCGGACTGTGATCGAGCCCCTTTACACAGCCTTGTCGCAAGAAGTGCCTCTGTATGCAACAGAGCTGGCACAAGAAGGCGGCTCGGTCAGAGGCTGGCATGTGCCATCTGACAACACGCTGCTGGAGACTGCTTTGAAGGCCCTGGGCCAGCTGGCGTCACTCAAGGACTACGGGTTGCTTTTTGCCGTCGGGGATGGCAACCACTCTCTGGCCACCGCCAAAGCCCACTGGAACAGCATCAAAGACGAGGTCGAACCAGACCATCCAGCCCGTTATGCCCTGGCTGAGATCATCAACATCCATGACCAGGGACTCGACTTTGAACCGATCCACCGGGCCGTCTTCAATGTCGAATTTGAACGCTTCCTGGATCATGCCGACCGTTTCTTCAAAAAACAGCTGGCTGCCATGGTCAAACCTGAACAGGCCTTGATCCAGCTTGTGCCGGTTTATGGACCTGGTTTCAAGACTGACCTGTCAGTCCCGCTCCAGCCAGGCGATCTGCTCGTCGGGGCCATCCAGGCCATGCTGGACGATCTGGTGGTCCGGCATCCTGATGTCCGGCTCGACTACATCCATGGCGAAGAAGTCGTACGGGAACTCTCGGGCAAAGGGGCTGTCGGTCTGATCCTACCGCCGCTTGAGAAATCCGAATTTTTTGGCATCATTGCGCGGGATGGCATCTTGCCGCGCAAAACCTTCTCCATGGGTGAGGCCTTCGAAAAACGCTACTATTTCGAAAGCCGGCGGATCCGCTGATCATGTCCGGCGCACCGGTATTACCCACCGGTTCGTTCGTCGGTGGCCGTTTCAGCCACTCTTTACGTGTACTGATCGCCTGGGCTGGCGTTTTATTGCTGGTCCCGGGCGTTTCTTTTTGGGCGCTGGGCCCCAGTGCACTGGCATTTTTGCGCTGGTGGCTCACGCTGCTGATGCTTGGCGCCATGGCTTGGCCGCTGGCACAGTTTGTGTTTGGTCGCGTGTCCCGAACCCTGGCTTATCTGCCTGCCAAGGCTGTCGGATTGTTCCTGTTGAGCGTGCTCCATTGGGAAAGTGGCTACCTGTTTCATCTCGGTCTGACCCGAAACTCACTCTTCGTTCTCATTCTGTTGCTTTTTGCCTTGATCTGGTTCTCCGCCTTCCAGTCATTTTCCAGGCGCCTGATCCCAGCCCGCTGGAGCCAACAGCTCTTTACGGCCGCTCTGGCTGAACTGTTCTTCAGCAGCCTGCTCTTGGCAGGTGCTTACCTGCGCACATTCAAACCAGCCCTCGACAGTCTGGAAAAATTCATGAACGTCGCCTTCATCAACAGCATCTTGCGCAGTCCTGGCTTGCCGGCGGCAGATCCCTGGCTCGCGGGTGACACAATCAATTACTACTATTTTGGCCATTACACCTACGCTCTCCTGACCCGTCTCACAGGTCTTGCAACACCGGTGGCCTACAATCTGGGGATGGCAACGGTGTGGGCCTTTGGGGCCAGTCTCAGTCTGGTCTTGGGAGTGGGGATGATCCGCCTGGCTCAGCAATCATCCTTTCAGCACATCGATGGGTCTAACGGGACCAGGATGCGGCCTGATTCAAGGGCAGCCCTGCTGGTACAGGCGGCCGGCGGCCTTCTGTCCCTCTTGCTGGTCAACGTCGGGGGTAACAGCCATGCTTTTTTCTATAGCGACCATGGCCCAGGCAAAACCATCGTCAGCTGGCTTGCCTCTCGAGGGCTACCGGTCGGGAATTTCAGCCAGGCTTACTGGTTTCCCAATGCAACCCGTTTCATCGGCTACAATCCGGAAACGGCTGACAAAACGATCCATGAATTCCCTGTCTATTCCTATCTGGTCTCCGATCTGCACGCCCATGTCATCAACCTGACACTTGTCCTCCTGTTCCTGCTGCTGCTGCTCAATCTGTTTGCCCGTGCCACAGCCACTGGGAAAACCAACCAGGACGACCGTGAGACAGTTGTCCAGTCAATTTCTGCCCATTCACTGTGGCAGGAATGTCGCACTGCCCTGTCCCTGCCGGAAATCTGGGCCCTGGGGGTCTGTCTGGCGATTTTCATGATGCAGAACTACTGGGATTTTGTCATCTACTTGCCGGTGTCTGTCGTTGTGCTGCTGGCTGGAAACGCGTTTTCCCTGGCAGGCCAAAGGCCTGGCACCTTCCTGTTGGCCGCCATACGCCGGACGGCGTTCCAGGTTCTCACGCTCCTGTCCCTTGCTTTTATCTTGACAGCCCCTTTCCAGGCCCACTTTGATCCCATGAGCAGCCAGGTTGCCTTCAGTTCTGTGCGAACACCGTTCTGGCAACTGCTGGTTCTGTGGGGACCGCACATCCTGGCGGGGTTTGCTGGCAGCATGGCTCTCATCTCCAGGCGGAAAGCCCGTGCAGAGTTCCGGCCAGTCGACGGTCTGGCTATCGCATTATTCATCTATGGCCTGGTCCTGGTCCTGGCTCCGGAAATCTTTTACGTCGTCGACATTTATTCTGGCGACTACAAGCGGGCCAACACCATGTTCAAGTTCACCTACCAGGCCTTTGTCCTGCTGGGATTGGGCTGGTCGTATGTTCTCGTTCGGCTGGCCCAGGTCCGGTCCTGGCGCAGACTGACCGCCCTTCTTTTAGCAGGATTGCTGGTCATGCCCGGATGGTTCCCCGGTCTGGCGACCCGGCAATGGTACGGCGAGCTGACCCGGATCAATCAGCAGGGGCTCGATGGCCTGGCCCCCCTGGGTCAGAAAAATTCGCCCCAAGTGGCAGGCGAAGCCTTGGGTGAACTGAGTGATGACCTCCTGGCCATCAACTGGCTGAACACGAATGTTCAAGGTCAGCCGGTCATTCTGGAAGCTGCAGGTCCCAGCTATACCGACACTGGACGGATAGCCACCTTCACGGGCCTGCCGACTGTGATCGGCTGGGAAACCCACGAATGGCTATGGCGGACAAGCCCCAGCCAGCCCAGTGCCTATGGCGATCTCGTCAAACCACTCCAGGATGATGTACGCCTGATGTACACCACCACAGACCAGGACCTTAGGCTGGAACTCCTGTCGCAGCACCAGGTTGCGTACATCGTGGTCGGTGCCATTGAGCAGACCACCTATGGCACGGACCTGCAAATGGACAGCCTGGTCAGCTGTGGCACGGTCGTTTTTGAATCAAAGACGCTCAAACTCATCCACGTGGGAGTGCCAGGATAAACAAAGAGCTGCCATTGACTGGCAGCTCTCTGGATCATGCAGTTCTTTGATTCCCGGGGACAAAGGTCACTGGGGTGGAATCTTGATTTTCTGGCCCAGTTGCAAATTGTCCGACGTCAGGCCATTGTAATCCTTGATCTTGTCAATAGTCGCTTGGGAACCATCCCCCAGATATTTGACGGCAATGGAGTAGAAGGTATCTCCGGATTTGACAGTATGGACCGTCCCCTGGTCAGGAGCTGCCGTGGTTTCCGTTGGCTCAGGTGTCGTTTCTGCCGTGGTTTCCTCACTGGTTGTCTCTTCCGGAGTGGTCTCTTCAGTTTCTTCCGGCTCTGTGACAAGGATCTCGTCTGTTTCCTCGGTTGCCTCTGTCTGGATGGTCGTCTCGGATGGCAAGGTTGTTTCGCCATCTTTGCCGAAAATCATGTTGAAAATGGCAAAAACCGCACCAATGGTCACTGCTGTGATCACCATGTACAGGGCGAGGCGGCGAATCCGGCCGTTCTCATCCCGTGGACGTTCGAAATAGCCCTTGTCATAAGGTGTTTCTTCCTCGTCCGGGATTTCATGTTGCTCTGGCTCGGCAGGGGTCGTCATGGCCAGGGCATCCGGGCCTTTAGCTGCAGCGGGTTTGGCAGCCTGGCTGTACTTGCCTGCTGGCTGGTTGAACTTGCCAGTCACCTGGCCAAACAGTCCTCCCTCCGCAGCAACGCGCGAGGGTGCAGGCCGTACCGGCTTGTCTGTGGTCCGGATGGACTCGACAAAGCAGGCGATGATCTGCATCGGAACACCAGGCAGCTTGGCCGACGCAGCCGTGATGATCAGGCCAGCTGCATCAGACTGGTCCTCTGCCTCGTACAGCAGGCGCAAAATCTCGCGCTGGCCCAGGGTGGTGATGATTTCCTTGTTGCAGACGATCACGCAATCGTCTGGCTGCAGCTGTGCAATATTGGAATACCGGACCGTTCCAGCTACACCAGCACAATAGATATCCTGGCCGAGGACCGGCTTGCCGTGGTAGTCGACAGGCTCCAGGGTGATGTCATCGTGTGTCAGCGGGTACAGGGCATCATTGCGGTAAAGATAGGCACACCCATGGCCCATGGTGATCGCAGCCAGTTCGGCATCTTTGACCATGACACCGGCAAAATAAGGCTGACGTGCATTTTCGTGCTGCAGGGAACCACGGCCGGCGATTTCGACCGCACATTCAGCGAGCTCATTGATCTCGGCGTCGATGTTGCGGATGTTTTGCTTGACATCATTGAGAATCCGCTCCAGAGCCTTGTGCGCCCGGGATGAAACCAAGTCATCCTGGACATGGCTGGCTGGATGGGCAAAGGCAGCATAGAAAAAGCCACGATCCTCCCGGTCGAGAGTCGCATCACAGGCCCGGTGCTCACGCCGGGTCGTCAGGCGGCCATCGAGATAATAGCCATCGAAAATGCCATTGCCAGGAAAATATCGGGCGGTAACGGTCGCTGCCAGACGGGTCAGCGCCGGATGGGGCGATTTTGCCATACGTTCAAGTCCTCCTGTTTGGTGCAGTTCTACATTATAGCACAGAACGTCCGGCGCTATGTTGCAGTACGGTTGCATTTGACAAAACGACGTCTAACAGCTGTTTATCTTTCTGGTTGGCAGCCTGTCATGTGTTTGGGCTCCAGCCAGTGGCCGGCCAAGTTAAGGAGCCGTTCCGGGGTATGATCTGAAGGTTCCTTCTGGACATAGGACAGCAGACGTTCGAGGAAAAGTCCCAGCTGGATGCCCCTGACCGGTAAACGGCTGGACAGGTCACGGCCACTGATCGCAAGTTCAGCGAGTGAAACCGGCAATCCGGATCCTGACTCCTTTTCCTCCTCCAGCTGGATTTGCTGGCGCAAGTTGACAAGTTCTGGCAAAAGGCAAGCCCTATCCGGGCAGACGAAGGACAGCAACGCCCAGCCATCGACTGCACATTGCCTGGCTGCATGGGTGTCCATGGCTAATGTTTTAGCCAGGACCCGGATGACAATTGCCAGACTGAGGGCATCCAGCTCCTGGGTCAAATCAAGATGCAGGCGCAGTCCGGCAGCGTAAAGCATCGCATGGCCATTCCGGGAAGCCGGCCGGGACATACGGCACGTCTGCTGGAAAAGCTCGCGCAAATCCTGAAGGCGCTTCGGGGCCAGGATTTTTTTCAACTGGTGAGTCCGGCCATCTGCATCCGGGGCCAGACCAGAAGGCTGACCACCTGGCTGGTCCTGGCGGCAAATCTGGCAAGCCAGGTAAAACAGGGGCACCGTCTGGTCGGCATGCCAGGCTGGCCGGATCCAGGCTGCCAATAGCCGGGTCAGGCACTGGTTATCCGGGGAGAAACCAAACAGGCGCTGGGCAATGACGGGCAAAAGCTCGCCAGGCTCGAAAGGCAGAAGGGACTGGCCATGCGCGGCGTTCATCATGCGGGCCAGTTCGTGTGTGATCCGTTCCACACTGAGAATCAACGTGCGTTGTCGTTCTCTGCGAATCGCTGTGACCAGTTCCCGGTCCGGTGACAAATTGTATGTCAGGGTAAACCTCAAGGCCCGCAGCATGCGCAAGGCATCTTCACGCAATCGCGTTCCCGGGTCACCCACTGTCCTCAGCTGGTTCTCCATCAGGTCTGTCCAGCCACCAAACGGATCGAGAAGTCCACGACTGGGATGGAAGGCCATGCTGTTGATTGTGAAGTCACGTCTGCTCAGATCCTTTAGGATATCGGTTTCAAACAGCACCTTGTCGGGTCGACGGCCGTCAGAATAGTCACTCTCACTGCGGTAGGTCGTGATTTCGATGGCATGGTGTCCAACCAGGACCGTGACGGTGCCATGGGCCAGTCCTGTGGCAAAAGCATGTGGAAACACGTGCAGCACCTGTTCGGGCAGGGCACGGGTCGACACATCGAAATCCAGAGGGGTCCGTCCGATGGCCAGGTCACGGACACACCCACCCACCAGCCAGGCTTCAAAGCCGGCCTGTTCGAGCCGTTCCAACGCTGTGTGCACGGGTCCCGGAATGCGCAAGGACCAGTCTAGCGGCATGACCATGACGTGTCTCCCCTGCCTTGTTTGCATAATACGTTCTGAGCGTGTATTATTGAGCAACATATTCCTATTTTAACGGTTCGCGCAACTCGCGCAAAGTGAAAGATGATGCATAAAAATCAATCCAGTCAGCCGGTTCGCCACTTGACGCACCGCCGTCTCACTGCTGTTTTCTTTTATCTGGCAATTCTTATCAGTGTCATGGTCAGCTTGCCCATCATGGTCGCTCCACGCCAGGGACTGGCCGATGCCAATCCCGAACTGATCGCGCTGCAGCCCATGGCCCAGGTTTCTGCCGGCATGGCGCATAGCGTTTTTCTCGACTACGACGGACTGGTCTATGCCTGGGGAGACAATGTCTATGGCCAAAGCGGGGCGTCCGGCGAGGATCATGCCAAAACTCCGGTCCAGCTTGAATTGCCAGAACCGGCCCAGGCGATCAGCGCCGGGGATTACCACACGCTGGTCCTGGGACAGAGTGGCACCGTCTATGCCCTGGGTCGCAATGCTTACGGCCAAGTCGGTGATGGCGGGGTTGCCAATGTCGATTCCCCGGTAAAAGTGGCGGGGCTGCCAGTCATCAAGGCCATCGCCGCCGGTGCCTATCATTCTCTGGCTTTAGGCGAGGACGGCAGCATCTGGGCCTGGGGCCACAACACCCAGGGGCAAGTCGGGGATGTCGCATCCGAGGAAGTCCTCGGGATTGATGGTTCGGTTCTCGCTCTGCGCAACACCAGGCCGGTCCAGGTCGTCGCCCAAGGCGCTGCCATGATCCGGGCCGGTGGCAATTTTTCACTTTATGTCGATGAAATGGGCCAATTATACGCTTGGGGTGACAATACCCAAGGCCAGTTGGGCAATGGCACGACGGACTCGCACCAGTCCCCAGGCCTGGTTTTGGGAATCAGCCAGGTCGTCGACGTCTCCGCCGGATCAAATCATGTCCTGGCCCTGAGTACCGGTTCAGGTTACCGCCAACTCTATGTCTGGGGGGATAACTCGCTCGGCCAGCTTGGCCTGGGCGGGCAGAAAGCAACCACCCAGCAACAACTGCAGCCAGCTTTGCTGGATCTCACCGGCAATCTTGATCCGAGCGACGAGCGCCTGCTGTCAGTCGCTGCCGGGTATGCCCAGTCTGCAGTCATCCGGGACGCCTCAACTTCAAGGTTCAGCCAGCCGGTCCTGCAAAACGAACTCTATCTCTGGGGTCTCAACGCCAGTCATCAGCTGGGGCTTTCCGAAAAAGCCAGCCGCTATGTGCCCACTCGATTGCAAGGCTTTTTCGATGGTTACTGGGGTTCCCGCTACCTGCCTTTTGAAAGCATGGCCTTGGGATCCGATCATGTATTGGTTTTAAGCAGCAAAGGATTGCTGGCATCTGCTGGTGCGAATAGCCGTGGACAGCTGGGACTGGGCGACGAAGCCGCCAGAGTGGCCCTGGAGCAGATAGACACCCCTGATCTGATCTTGCCCCGCTGGGTCAGCGGCCAGTCCATCCGAGTCGATACCGGAAAAGACAACACCATCCAAGTCAAATGGCCCGAGGCTCAGGACAACATAGCCGTGGCCGGGTATCAGGTCGAGATCACAGAAGCGGGGCAGGCATCCGTCCTGCAGGATGCTGGTCTGGCCCACGAATGGACAATCACTGGAATGGATGAGGCCACGCCTGTCCAGATCAGCGTCATGGCCTATGATCGCAACAGCCAGGCCGCCAATCCAGCTGACCTGGCCCGTCTCACCGCATACCGTCTACCGGAAGGCACCGTGGCAGAGACCTATTTTCTGACCTCGGAGACGTTCAGGGAACCTGCAGATGCAGTGATTCATCACTGGACACCTCACCCATCTGGCAAACGCCAGCCGCACGAGGTCCCCTGGTCATTATCCGGTGTCGAAAACCTGCAGGCCATCCCTGCCCCATACAGTATTTGGATCTATGGTGGATCGATTCTTGCCTTGCTGATCAGCCTGATGTTTGTCATCCACAAGATCCGGCAAAAAAACCGGTCAATCGTAGAAATGGATACCGAGCGCGAGGTAGAGGCTGGCTGACAGCATGGATCCCATGGCGTCGAGGTCGCGGGCAAATCCAGCCAGATTTTCGGAATCACCCGTCAGGCTTTGGGTCAATCTGGCCATGAATTGGCTGACGAGGCCGCGCCTGCTGCCGTAAAGCTCTGCCAGCTGGCGCAGATACGGTCTGGAAACACCCAGGGCAATGGCAAAGGCCAGTAAAGAGCTATCCAGCGCGGGATTGTCTGGCTCGTGCTTCCTCCACCGGGCATACGTGCACAGCAGCTGCCTGAATGCCCCGGCCTTGGCTGCTTCAGCATTGCCCAGTCGAGTCAGATGCTTCAGGCCCAATCCAAATCCCGCAAACAGCAGAGCCGGAATGATAAGGAGCAATCCCGTCAGAGCCCCAGTCAATCCTGTGATGAGAAGTCCGGCAAGGGCATAGCCTCCGGCCAAGGTCAAGCCGATCACGATGCCATGATGTTTTTTGCGGATATCGACCAAGCCATCTTTAACCATATCCTCCTGGATCAAATGGATGAACTGCTCATAATAGGCAGAAAATTCTGCTGCTGTGCCTTTGTCCAGGGCATATCTGCGAATCTGGGCTGTCGACAGGGTGTTTTCCCTGGTGATGCGCTCAAAAAACCATTGCAGCAGAAAGATTTCATAAGCTGACATGCCCTGGTAGTCCGGCACACCGTGAGCCAGCAGAGTGAATACATGGCCGTCGAGGCGTAATTTGCCGCGCACAACCAGATCCATCATGGTGCCCAGCAGGATCTGGCCTGGATGATGGTAACGCGAGAGCCTGGCCAAAACCGCAGGCGAATACGCGGGTTCAGCGAACGAGCCCCTTGTTGTCTCCAGAAGCCGTGGTTGCCCAAGTAAACCTTCGCGCTCATAAACGAGGACGAGAAAAGTCAGGACAAAAAGGCCCACAACCAGTAGAATCCAGGTCAGGCGAGCCAGAAAACCTTCCACCCAAGTCTGCTGAATCATCCGCGCCATTTCCGCTTCAACTTCTGCAATCACCGTGGCTTTATCCTGGACGATGCCTTGCGGCAGCAACGCTGCACCACTGGCAAAACCAGCTGCAGGCAGGATCACTGCTGCTGTCATGTCCTGGCCGGCCGAAAGTTGCAGCGCGCTCATCTGAATCGTGTCCTGGTCTACTTCGGTCGTAACAAACATGGCAGGGCTGATGGCCTGGTACCAGGGTGATGCTGCTTTTTTCGCAGCAGGGTAATGAATCAGCAGAACGGGACTGGCGATGGCTTTATCTTGCACCAGAGTGAAAAACATCCGGCGGAACTTGACCGCATCCTTCAGCTGGACCAGTGCGCCATCGAGTTCATACTGGATGACAATCTGGCGTGTTTCTGATGCATGTCCGACTGTCCGGATCTTGAGCCGCTGGACAGAATCAGCGGCACTTAACTTGTATGACAGAGACTGGAGTTTGGCTTGAGTATTGGCTTCTGCCGGCAGGACCTCCACCAGCTGGATGGGTGAACCATCCACGATGGATCCAGCTGAGATGGCAACTGATACCACTCGGAGCGACCTGGCTTTGCCTGCATCCAGTGCAAAGACCAGCTCTTCACAATCCTGCTGGTACAGGATATCCAGCTTCTCCTGGACCACGGCTTTGCCATCTGCTGCCAGCTGGCAATCGATGCGGTAGGAATTGATCCGGTAATCGGACAAGACGCTGGCAGCAACTTCGGCCTCTGTTCCCTGGCTGGACCAGGGATTCAGCCAGGACGCGCTGGCCGGGCTCATGAGAACCACGCCCAGCAGCAACAAAAACACCACGGCCCATCTGAAGGCAGGCCATGGTGTCATCGTGCAAGAGTGGTGAGGAAAGTGGCGCATGTCAGTAAGCTCCCCCTGCAGGTGTGATCAGAAAACCAGACTTCTGCCACATTATACCACAGGCGGAGAACGCCAAATTTTTAGCGGTTACGGATCAGGTTGACACGGATGATGCCATCTACAGCCGTTAGCTTATCGACGACAGAGTCAGGACAATGGCCAGTGATTTCGAAGACAGCATAGGCGTATTCCTTCTTGCTGCGGCTGGAGAGGTTTTCAATGTTGATCCCCTCACCTGATAAAGCAGAAGAAATCTGAGCCAGAATGTTGGGGACGTTTTTGTGGATGACGCATATGCTTTCGTCGCCACCCTTGGGATTCTTGACATCCGGGAAATTGACACTGTTCTTGATATTGCCATTTTCCAGATAATCGATCAGCTCATCGACCGCCATGACCGCGCAATTATCTTCACTTTCCGGAGTGGATGCACCCAGATGAGGGATGGCAATGACATTTTTCATGTTTAGGATTTCGGCAGTTGGGAAATCGGTCAGGTAACGGGCAACTTTGCCGTTCTCCAGGGCCACAGCCAGATCTGCATTGCTGACCAGATCACCACGTGACAGATTGATGATCCGCATGCCATGTTTCATTTGCTCGATGGCAGCGGCATTGATAAAGCCTTTCGTCTCCGGTGTAGATGGCATATGAAGCGAAATGTAATCGCAATGCTCAAAAATAGCTTTGGGATCAGAAGCCCGCTTGACACCACGGTTGAGCATCCAGGCATTGTCGACAGTGATGTAGGGATCATAGCCATAGACATCCATGCCGAGTTCATTGGCGGTGTTGGCCACCATGGCACCGATGGCCCCCAGACCAAAAACGCCCAGCTTCTTACCATAAATTTCCGGCCCGACAAACGCTTTTTTACCGTTTTCGACCTCTTTGGCGATATCAAGGGTGTTGGGCAGGGTGCGTACCCAGTTGACCCCACCGACCAGGTCACGCGAAGACATCAGAAGCGCAGCGATGGCCAGCTCCTTGACGGCATTGGCATTGGCACCGGGCGTATTGAAGACCACGATGCCTTTCTGGGAGCAGAGGTCGACCGGGATATTGTTGACACCGGCGCCGGCCCGGGCAATGGCCTTGAGATTGGGCGCAAGCTCCATGTCCAGCATATTGGCCGAGCGGACCAGGATCGCATCCGGATCCTCGACTGTGCTGGAGACCTCATATTTGCTCTTGTCGAACTGGCGTGTGCCAATCGCTGCGATTTTGTTGAGTGTCTTGATCTTATACATTCTGTTCAAACTCCCGCATGAATTCTATCAGGGCATCGACACCAGCTTCTGGCATTGCATTGTATATGGAGGCCCGCATGCCACCGACGCTGCGATGGCCTTTGATGTTGACAAAACCAGCCTTTTCAGCCGCCTTGCAGAATTTCTTGTCCAATTCATCATCGCCAGTGACAAAAGGCACATTCATGATCGAACGCGAGCCTTTTTCGACAGGAGCCTTGAACAACTTGGAAGCATCAATGAAATCATACAATTTCTGGGCTTTGCGGTAATTGATCTCTGCCATGGCCTCGAGACCGCCTATTTCGTCACGAACCCACTCAAGCACCAGCTTGGCAACATAGATCGCGTAACAAGGCGGTGTGTTGTACATGCTGTCGTTGTCAGCTGCGACCTTGTAGCTGAGCATGGTCGGGGCCAGGGGATTTTCATGGCCGATCATGTCTTCACGGACGATGACCAGAGTCAGGCCGGACGGACCCATGTTCTTCTGGGCACCGGCATAGACAAGGGCAAAGCGCGAAATATCAATCGGCTCAGACAAGATGCAGGAAGACAGATCTGCGACCAGTGGGACAGAACCCGTGTCCGGGATCGCCGGGAACTTGGAACCGAAAATCGTATTGTTGTAGCAGATATGGACATAGTCCGCGTCTGGACGCACGTCTTCTGGCTTGAACGCCGGGATATAGGTGAAATTCTTGTCAGCGCTGGAAGCCAGGACTTTGACATCACCGTAGCGCCTGGCTTCTTCGTAGGCTTTTTTCGAAAACATGCCGCTGATGACATAATCGGCTTTGCCGTTCCTGGTCATCAGGTTGAGGGGGATGGCCGCAAACTGGGTGCTCGCACCGCCCTGGAGAAACAGGACCTTGTAGTTATCCGGCACACCGAGCACGGAGCGGACGAGAGCCTCGGCATCGGCAATGATCTTCTCATAGACCGGGGATCGATGGCTCATCTCCATGACGGACATGCCACTGCCCTGGTAATCTGTCATCTCTGCGGCAGCTTTTTGCAAGACCGAGAGCGGCAGCATGGAAGGACCTGCTGAGAAATTGTATACCCTGCTCATTGTCATCACTCCTGATTCTAGAAATTGAAATACGAAGAACATTCTAGCAGAATGTACGCCAGACCGGAATCTTCAACCCGTAGCTAACGGTACATCTTCACGCGCAAAGTCAGCAATCAAGCATCTTTATGCGCAAAAACAGCCTAATTTCACCAATCTTAAACGCTTACGAAACTCATCCGTCGATAAATGACCTGATTTGCTCCTTGTTGGCCGCAAAATCGACTGCGATGACGCTGGCACCACCTATGGTGGCATATTCCCACGTGCCGTCAAAAGGCACCCGGGCTTCGGCAAATGAAACATCGCCTGCACCAATGACCTCGGTAGTCAAACTAAAGAGCTGGTCCGCTGAGATATTGGTCTTGACATTGCCGATTGCATATCCCACCAGTCCGGCAAGCGTGGCCGCATCCCCCTGGTTCCTGATCTGGCTGAAAATCGCCTTGATGGTGGCGCGCTGACGGGCAGTCCGGGTGAAATCGCCATTGCCGACCCGGCGATTGCGCGTATGGGACAAGGTCTGGGCCCCGGTCAGGTGTTTGATACCTTCGCCATCCGGGATGCCTCCAATTTCGGCATTGATGTAGTCGATTTCCTTCTGCGTCAGATACAAGTCGATGCCACCGATCTGGTCGACGACGGCGATAAAGTTTTCAAAGCGGATCGTGATGTAGGTCTCAAGCGCAACATCAAAATTATTGCGCAAGGTTTCGGTCAGCAAAGGTTCAGCACCATAGTTGAAAGCGGCATTGAGCTTGGTCGAACCATGGCCCGGAATGGCCACATACATGTCACGCATAAAGGACAGCAGCTTGATTTGCTTGTTGTCACGGTCAAAGGTCAGCATGATCATCGAATCCGAGCGGGCACCATCGAGGCCGAGCCGGGCGTCAGAACCGATCAGCAGAATGTTGACCTTGCCCGTGCCGGACAACGTCACAGGGGTTGGAGCTTGAGTAGGTTTTGGCGTCGGCACAGGTGTGGGAGTCACCACCGGCTTGACGGTCGTTTCAGCGGGTGCGGCAGTCGTTGCTTTCGTGGTGGGTGCAGAGGTTGTTGACTCAGCGGTCGTCGCTTCAGTGGTAGGTTCAGTTTCAGCTGATGTAGCCTGAGTGGTGGTTGCAGATGTCGTGGTCTGGTTCATAACAGTACCCGTCGCACCATCGGAAGGGGCACCCTGGTTGGAGCCTGCGACAAGGCTAGCCTGGCCTGTTTCGGAAACCTGGCCAGCATCAGCACCGCCCAGATCCAGGAAAATAAAAGCACTGGACGCCAGGACCAGCAGTACGGCAGCCGATATGGCCACGATGCGATGCTTTTTGGAAAATGTTCTGGTTTTGACACCGTGTTCTTGACCAGTCTTTGACATGAATCGATCCTCCTGGGTCTACCAGCAAATTCGGCAGTGAAAAGGCTCAGCAGTCATTGGTTTTGCCTGTTATTCATTCTACAATGAAATCAGCCGGGATGACAGGCAGAATCAGGCAAAGGAGCCCTCATGGTTAATCAGATGAGCTTGACCGAAGGATCGATCCGTCCACAGCTCTTGAGGATTGCTGTTCCCATGAGCGTTGGTCTGTTTTTCAATACCCTGTTCAATGTCGTTGACACGTTTTACGCCGGCAGGCTGGGCACCGAAGCATTGGCTGGCATGTCTGCTTCGTTTTCCGTCTTCTTCATCCAGAATGCCCTTTTGTCAGGACTTGCAACCGGTGTATCAGCCTTGATGGCCCAGGCGCTGGGGCGAAAAGACCCGGTCGCTATCCAGAGGCTGAAGATCACCGGCCTGGCCTTGATTGTCAGCCTGAGTTTGCTGCTGACAATCGCAGGCCTCATCGCTTCACCCTGGCTTCTCTATGTTCTGGGGGCACGTGATCTCGCTCTGAGCGAAGGATCCCGTTATGTGCGCACCATTTATGCTGGCAGCCTTTTCTGGGGTATCAATGCCAGTCTCCACGCCATCCTGAGTGCCCATGGCCAGACGCGTCCCTACCGCAATTTCCTGGTCATCGGGTTTTTTCTGAACCTGATCCTGGATCCTTTATTCATCTTTGGCTGGTTAGGCTTGCCTCGGATGGGCACCATGGGTGTCGCCCTGGCAACCGTTCTGGTCCAAGCGATGGGCACGGTTTATCTGGCTTGGCAGGTCAGCAAAAACAGAGTTTTCCAGGCTGAGGACCTGGTTCTATCCCAAGTCAGACTCAAGGCTGCAGGCGACATCCTGACACAGGGAATCCCCGCAGCCCTCAACATGCTGACAATCGCACTCGGGGTTTTCGTCATCAACTGGTTCATCTACCGGTTTGGCTCAGACGCTGCCACTGCAGGCTATGGGGTCGCCGTCCGTATTGAACAGCTGGCCTTGCTGCCTGCGCTTGGCCTCAATACGGCGACATTGGCCATGGTGGGTCAAAACGCAGGCGCCGGAAAACACGACCGCGTCCGGGAGGTTTATCACATCTCTCTCCAACTGGGCGCTCTGATCATGACCATTGGCATGGCCTTGCTGTATCCACTGGCGCCCTGGCTGATCGCTCTGTTCAACCAGGACCCGGATGTGATTGCTGAAGGGACGTCTTACCTGCGGATCGAATTCCTGGCCTTGAATGCCTATGTGATCCTCAATGTCTGCCTGTCCTTGCTCCAGGGACTGAAAAAGCCCCATTATGCCGTCTGGATCGGCCTGTACCGCCAGATCGCCATGCCGATCCTGATCTTCAATCTCCTGGGGCGCATTCTGGGGCTGGGTCTCACCGGCGTCTGGTGGGGGATTGTTTTTACGACGTGGAGCGGGGCCGTGGCTGCAGTCTTGTTTGCGCGATTTGAGTTGAAACGGATAATCCCTGAGCCGATCCAATCTCCAAGCTTTCGCCAGCCGCCTCTTTAGGGTGCGCACTGCTCAGGAAATCCAGAAAAGCCTGCTCTGGCAAGGGCTTGCTGAAGTAAAACCCTTGGACAAAATCGCAACCATGGTGGCAAAGCCAGTCATACTGGGCCTTGGTCTCAACGCCTTCGACGACGACTTCAAGATCGAGGCCATGGATGACAGTGAACAGGGCATCGATCACCATCCGCTCACGATCCTTATGTTCAAGGTTTCGGATCAGGGAGCGGTCCAGTTTGACCACATCGACTGGTAAATCATTCAGGGATCCAAAGGTGGCATACCCCGTACCAAAATCGTCCAGAGACACTTTGACGCCGTGGCTTTTCAATTCGCCGAACAACTCAGCAACTTCGTGAATATCGCTGACCAAGGCTGATTCAGTGATTTCCAGATTCAGGCAGGTCGGGCAGATCTGGTTCTGCTCGATGGACTCAAGAATCAGTTTAACCAGCTCATACCGGCGGTATTCCAACGCAACGGCCGACAGGTTGACACTGATCGCCAGATCTGGGAAACCGGCCTTTTTCCACACCGCCAACTTTTTACAGGCTTCACGGATAACCCAGTCGGTCATCGGGATGATCAGCCGCGTCCTTTCAGCCAGCGGAATGAATTCACCTGGTGCTATCTGGCCCAAAATGGGATGGTTCCAGCGCAGCAATGCTTCGGCATGCCTGAAACGGTTGCGCTGGATGTCGAAAATGGGCTGGAAATAGAGTTCAAATTCCCCTTTGTCCAAGGCAGTGGATAGATCCGCAGATAGAATCTCTGCTCTTGTACGGGCAGCAGCCATGCTCTGGCGGTAAAACGTCACGGTATTGCGAGTAGACTTGGCAACAAACAGAGCCATATCGGCTTGGATGATAACCTGATCGAGACTGTATCCTGGCTCATCCAGGCAAATCCCGATGCTCACAGTGATCTGGACCAGCTGATGCTTGTACTTGAATTGCCTGGCCACCGCTGCCTGGATGGAGCGGGCCAGTTTTGCCACCTGGTCCTCATCAGACAGTCGCGTCAGAACCAGGAATTCATCGCCGCTGTATCGAAAGACCTGATTGTATGAACCGGAACATGTCTGGATAACCTGGGCCAATTCAGACAAGACCTGGTCGCCACCCTGATGGCCCAGTGTGTCATTGACACCGCGGAAATTGTCGACATCGATCAGCAAAGCTGACAAGGTGGTCTGCTCGGGCAGTCCTTGAATCAATTGCTTTGACATCCGCTGCAAGGCTGTACGGTTTAAAAGACCTGTCAAGGCGTCATGGTTAGCGGCGTACAGGAGTTGTTCTTCATGCAGTTTGCTTTCCCTGACCCCACGGGTAGCATCGATGCGGTATGAGACATCTTCGTGGGTACCAAACATCCAGAGCGGCTGTCCTTCAGAGGTCCATTCCACGACTTTGCCCCGGTCACGAACCCAGATCCAGTTGCCATTCTTGTGCCGGATCCGGACGTCCAATTCATAATACTCGGATTTGCCGTTGAAATGATCCTGCAGGGCCTGGTTGGATCGCAGCAGGTCGTCAGGATGTGCCAGCCATGTCCATACGTCTATGTTGACGGGGGACAAATCTGCCAGACTAAACCCGGCAATCTCGGCCCAGCGCTCGTTAATGACCAGTTCACCGGTCTGGACATTCCACTCCCAGGTCCCCACTTGCATGCTATCAAGATAGTTTTGCAGTTTGCGGATCTGAGCATCCGGATCAGAACAGTCAACCATGGATCCACCTCGTAAAAAGTCACAATACGTCGAATTTCAATGTTGCACCGAGATGAATTTTATTGTAATTTTAATACCTGCAATAATCAATAACACGCTATAAATAGTGCTTTTTTATGTAATATTCGATCATGCAATCGAATAACATCGATCATAAAGGCCGGTTTTGAATCCAACTCGAACTCAAACCCGGCCCGATCTGCACCCTATCTATGAAGATATGAATTGTTATTTGATCTTGTCAACAAACTCGTTGCCGAATGTTTCGCAGGCTGCCAAGGCATCTTCATCTGGTACCCAGTTGATGCGGATACCCTCAGTGACGACGGAGAATCCACCCTTGACCAGTGCATCATGGATCTGGCGCACCGATTCGCCACCCCAGCCGTAACTGCCAAAGGCTGCCGCCTTCTTGTTCCTGAATTTCAGTCCGCGCATCATCTCAAGCAATCCGGCAATTGAATGGAGAATGCCCCCATTGATGGTTGGTGAACCAACCAGAATCGCCTTGGACTTGAACACTTCGCTGATGATGTCATTTTTGTCGGCATGGGCTGCGTTAAATAGCTTGACCTTGACACTTGGATCGGCCGATTCAATTCCCCTGGCAATGGCTTCCGCCATTTTGCGGGTCGACTCCCACATGGTGTCGTAGACGAGGGTAATCTGGTTTTCCTGGTAATTGGCAGCCCAGTTCTGGTAGGCCTTGACGATCTGCAGGGGATGATCGCGCCAGATTACGCCATGGCTGGGGCAAATCAGGTCAACTGGTAATTCCAGGGCCAGGATTTCATCGATCTTCCGAGTCACTTGGCTGGAAAATGGCGTCAGGATGTTGGCATAGTATTTCAGCGCCTCGGTCATCAGTTCGTCCTGGTCTGCCAGGTCATTGAACAGGGACTCGGTTGCATAATGCTGGCCGAAGCCATCGTTGCTGAACAGGATGTTTTCGCCGGTCATGTAGGTGAACATGGTGTCCGGCCAATGCAGCATCGGTGCTTCGACAAAGACCAGGTCACTGTCACCGATGTTGAGTTTGTCGCCGGTCTTGACCGTGATATAGTTCCAGTCCTGGTGGTAATGGCCACGCAGGATTTTCTCGCCATTGGTCGTGCAATAGATCGGGGTCTTGGGAATTTCCCGCATCAGTTCGACCAGGCCACCACTGTGGTCGATCTCGTTGTGGTTGCAGATGATGGCATCGATCGACCGCAAGTCGACGATTTTTTTCAGCTGGCTTACGAATTCTTCATCAAAGGGTTTCCAGACGGTGTCGATCAGGACTGTTTTCTGGTTCCGGACCAGATAGGCATTGTAAGATGAACCATGATGAGTCGAATACTCATCGCCGTGGAAGGTGTCGAGTTCCCAGTCGATCTTGCCGACCCAGGTTACTTTAGGGGTGATTGTTTTAGCCATGGAAATCTCCTTTCCGTCTTGATGGAAGCTCAGGCAAAACGCGGGAACAGAACGCTGTTTTCTTTGTGGATATGCAGGAAAATGTCTTCGGTTAAAGCCTGGAGTTTCTTGTAGGTCACGACAAAGGTCGGGCAGGCATACGCCGGTGGCTGGTATCCGTTGGTCAGGGCTTTGATCGCCTTGAGGATGTCGCCGGCGGCATCATGGTCTTGTTCGAGATCTTCGATCAGGGCTTTGATCGCAGACGTGTCAGAACCGGACAGGATGGCCGGGAACAGGACGCGCTCTTCATCTGCAAAATGTTCTTCGAGGTCCATTTTGAGCAAGGCAAACTGGCGGTGCAAATCTTTCAGGAGACGTTCATCGTGCTCAAAATGGACAACCAGGATCTTGTTGATCAGCTCATCGAGATCGTGCAGCAGCAATCGTTCCGGCGCATGGTGCAGGTCGAGGATCAGCTGGATCAGGTCTTCGTTGGACAAGGTCGTGGGATCGACGGGATGGTCTGTGCGTGTCTTGTAGTCGGCATAGGCCTGGTTGAGGTCCGCAGTAAATGCTTCCGTGTCGAGATCTTTTTCCGCCAGCGCAGCTGAGAGGGGGCGTTGGCCCTGGCAGCAGTAATCGATGTCGAGCGCATTGAATGTGCGCGTTGCGGGTGGGAACAGCGACACGACGTCGCCGAGCAGCAGATCAGGTGTGATCATGGTCTGTTTCATGGGGTATCCTCCTGGATCGGGTCCATCAGGCACGATGGTGTTGTAATGTCTTTCTGATCTAAGGATACCTGGGCTCAGTTGAGAAATCTTTGATTCAAATCACATCTTGAGAAAGTCGCTGGTCTGTTTGACGGGATGGCCTTTGCCGTGCCATTCAGGCCGAATAATTCTGCAAAGCTTCCAGATCGAGAATTTCGATTTCCCGGGATTTGCCCAGCCGGATGATTCCTTCATCCTGCAGCTGGGCCAGTTTGCGGCTCACAGTTTCGCGGGTCAGGCCGGTGAAATTGGCAATATCCTCGCGTGATAAATTCAAGTCGAATCTTCTCTGGCTGCCGCTTTTTTCATAGAGCTGCAACAGCAGGTGGGCCAGGCGGGGCAGTCCTTCATGGGTCGCCAGGCTCTGGACCAGGCTGCGCAGGTTCGTCAGTTTCCGGTTCATGGCCTGCATGATTTTAAATCCAATCAGGGGGTTTTTCAGGATCAGCTCGCGCATCCTGTCCTGCGAGATGACACAGAGGACGGTCGGCTCCTGGGCCATGGCTTCATGACTGTAGGTTGCATCACCCATCAGGTCCAGCTCTCCAGTGAAATCGCCCGTCTGCAGGATATCCAGGTTCTGCTCCTTGCCTTCGATGGTCGTTTTGAACAGGCGGATCGATCCACGGGTGACAATCAGCAACTTGTCAGCACGGTCCCCTTCATGGTAGACCGTCTGTCCTTTGGCATACGCCACATGCAAGATCAGGCGAATGATCTCCAGCTGCTCCTCAGGCGTCAGGCCGGCGAAAATCGGCACCTTGCCAGTGCACACATGATGCTCGCATTCCAGGCAATGATTGGCCATGTGGTATCCCTCCAGAAAAAAATCCCTCTCATGTCATTTTAGTCCTTGACAACCCATCTGAAAACCTTTACCATAACCATTAATTCATATCTGAATACTAGGAATTAGAGAGGTTCCCATGGTCATTTCGTCTGTCATCCTGATTCTCTTCATCTTTACATTGCTCGCCGCCTTGCTTGCTCGACTCGCCAAAAAGCAGATCGGCTTCACCACCCGGGTCACCATCGCCCTGGGACTGGGCCTGGTTTTTGGCGCGGTCATCCAGATTATTTTCGGGAGCACGGGGGAGGTGACCACACTGGTCAAGAACTGGTTATCCATTGTCGCCTTCGGCTTCACCAAGCTGCTCCAGTTCCTGATCGTTCCGCTCGTTCTAGTCTCCATCCTGGGTGCCATCAGCAAAGTAGAAGGCAGCGTCCGGGCCGCCCGGACCAGCATCAAAGTGATTGCTGTCCTGCTCGGGACCACAGCCATTTCTGCTGTCATTGGATTTCTCGTTGTGCCACTGTTTGGCCTGGATGCCAGTGCCCTGGTCAAAGCAGTTGAAAAAACCGACAAAGTCCCGACTGACATCCCCACCTCCTTGCTCAACATCATCCCCAACAACCTGTTTTCCGCTTTGACATCCAACAACGCGCTACCGATAGTCCTGATCGCCGTCCTGCTCGGTTTTGCCTTCCTATTGATCAAGCGGGAAAATGAAGCCCTCGGCCAACGTCTGGCAGACGGAGTCGATGCCGCACGGACCGTCGTCATGACCGTCACCGACCTGGTGATCAGCCTGACACCCTATGGCGTCCTGGCCCTGATTACCCGAGTCACAGCTGCCAATGATTTCAAGAGTGTCCTGACTTTGCTCCAGTTTGTCCTGGCAACCTTTGCTGCTTTGATTGCAGTATTTATCATCCATTTGACCATTGTTGCTTTGGCAGGCATCAACCCCATTGACTATCTCAAAAAAGCCGCCGATCCGCTGCTCTTCGCCTTCACATCGCGCAGCAGTGCTGCGACCCTGCCCCTGACAATCAAGGCCCAGACCGACAAGCTCGGCGTCAGCCCAATCCACGCTGACCTGGCTGGTTCTTTCGCCACGACGATCGGCCAGAACGGCTGCGCTGGTGTCTACCCGGCAGTTGTCGCAACACTCGTTGCTTCATCGCTGGGCATCAACATCTGGAGTCTGTCCTTTATCCTGCCACTCATCCTCTACATCACGGTCAGCTCGATTGGCATCGCTGGAGTGGGCGGTGGAGCAACCAATGCAACCATCCTTGTTCTCTCGCTGTTAGGCCTGCCGATAGAGCTGGTAGCCATCTTGGTTTCCGTAGAGTTCCTGGTCGACATGGGTCGCACCGCTCTCAACGTCAATGATGCGATCGTCACGGGTGTTGTGGTCTCCCGCTGGGAAAAGGGACTCGACACCAATGTCCTGCAAAAAGAAGCTAGATCTTCCGCTATCTGACACTACACTCGGGCAACCCTTGTCATGACGCAGTTTACGAAAAAGACCCATCCGGACGCTTTTGCCGGATGGGTCTTTTCACAATCTACTGTGAGTCAGATTCAATCAGTATTGGATGAACTTTTCGCCAGGAACGCCGCAGATGCTGCATTTGCCGGGGCGGATTTTCTCGATGTTGCCGCAGATGGGGCAGAGATAATAGAAGACTTCATCTGTCTGGTCGAGAGAGTCGAGTGCTTCCTGGTACAGGCGGGCGTGGACTTCTTCGGCCTTCATCGCATAGTTGAAAGAAAGCAGGGCAGCTTTGTTGCCTTCTTCTTCAGCCAATTTGACAAAATCAGGGTACATGTCTTTGTATTCATAGGTTTCGCCAGCGACAGCGTCCTTGAGGTTGTCGGCAGTCGTGCCGATCTTGCCGGCAACTTCAAAATGCTTCAGCGCATGCAGGGTTTCGGCATCAGAAGCTGCTTTGAAGAGTTTGGCAGCATTGAGGTTGCCATCTTTCTCAGCCTGCTTGGAGTAAGCCAGATACTTGCGGTTGGCCTGGGATTCGCCAGCAAAAGCCGCCATCAGGTTGTCATACGTTTTGTTGTCTGCCATGTTTCTAGTCCTCCAGATTTTTTTGATATGCAAATCCATTCAGGATTTGTTTCGATGGAATCGTCCTTACCAATCATTGCAGATATCTTGTTATTCAGCAATCCCTATTTGTTCTTCTTATCAATAAGTCGTTCAAATGAGATCAAACCGGTCCGCATTCATCACTTTATTCCATGCGGCAATGAAATCCTCGGTGAATTTTTCCTGGGCATCATCACAGGCATAGACTTCAGCGATTGCGCGCAGCTCGGAATTGGAACCGAAGATGAGATCGACGCGTGAGGCTGTCCATCTGAGTTCACCCGATTTGCGATCATACCCTTCGAAGAAATCCCTGTCTTCCGACGTGGGCTTCCAGACAGTACCCATGTCGAGCAAATTGATAAAGAAGTCATTCGTCAGTGCACCCGGACGAGCTGTGAAAACACCGGATTGCGACTGGCCATAATTGGCACCCAGCACGCGCAGGCCACCCAGCAGAACAGTCATTTCCGGTGCCGTCAGGGTCAGGAGCTGGGCCTTGTCGACCAGGAGCTCTTCGGCCGGAACGGAATACTTATCTTTGAGATAATTGCGGAAACCATCGGCTTTTGGCTCAAGCACGGCAAACGATTGGGCATCCGTCTGATCCTGTGACGCATCCGTACGGCCTGGTGCGAAAGGCACCACAGCGGTCTGGCCAGCATGCCGGATCGCCAGCTCGATCGCTGCATTGCCACCGAGCACGATCAGGTCCGCCAGGGACACTTGCTTGTTGCCCGATTGGCGGCTATTGAAACCAGCCTGGATCTTTTCCAGGACTTGCAGGACTTTGTCCAGCTGTTCCGGCTGGTTGACTGCCCAAGTCTTCTGGGGTTCCAGGCGAATGCGGGCGCCATTGGCACCACCGCGCTTGTCAGAACCGCGGAAGGTCGAGGCAGATGCCCAAGCTGTGCTGACAAGCTCGGCAACGGTCAAACCAGAAGCCAGGATTTCGATTTTCAGATCTGTGATATCTTGCTCATCGATGACTTCATGGTTGACTGCCGGTACCGGATCCTGCCAGATCAAATCTTCTGCCGGCACTTCCGGGCCGAGGTAACGGGATTTCGGTCCCATGTCACGATGAGTCAGCTTGAACCAGGCGCGGGCAAAGGCGTCGTAAAATTCTTCCGGGTTTTCCAGGTAATGCCTGGCGATCGGATTATATTTGGCGTCAAAACGCAGGGACAGGTCCGCGGTTGTCATCATCGGGGCGTGGCGCTTGTTGGGATCGTGGGCATCTTCCACCGTTGTAGCAGCTTCTGGATCGGACGGAACCCACTGGAAGGCGCCAGCCGGGCTTTTGACCAGGTTCCAGTCGTATTTGAACAAAGTCTCGAGATAGCCCATATCCCAAGTCGTCGGGCGCGGTTTCCAGGCACCCTCCAGACCACTGCCGATGGCATCCCCACCTTTGCCGCTGCCAAAGGTGCTCTTCCAGCCCAGACCCTGTTCCTCGATCGGTGCGGCTTCTGGCTCGCGGCCGACATGGCTCGCGGGGCCAGCGCCATGGGTTTTACCAAAGGTATGGCCGCCAGCGATCAAAGCGACCGTTTCTTCATCATTCATCGCCATGCGGGCAAAGGTCTCACGAACATCGCGCCCCGAAGCAACCGCATCCGGCATGCCATTCGGGCCCTCTGGATTGACGTAGATCAGGCCCATCTGGACCGCTGCCAGTGGATTCTCCAGATCCCGTTTGCCGGAATAGCGCTTGTCACCGAGCCATTCCGTCTCTGTGCCCCAGTAGACATCCTCCTGTGGCTCCCAGACATCTTCGCGACCGCCAGCAAAACCGAAGGTCTTGAACCCCATCGATTCCATGGCACAATTACCGGCCAGGACCATCAGGTCCGCCCAGGAGATCTTGTTGCCGTATTTCTTCTTGATCGGCCAGAGCAGGCGCCGGGCTTTGTCGAGATTGACATTATCCGGCCAGCTGTTGAGGGGCGGAAAACGCTGGGTACCATCCGAGGCGCCCCCACGGCCGTCCCCCATGCGATAGGTGCCGGCACTGTGCCAGGCCATCCGGATGAACAGCGGCCCGTAGTGGCCATAATCAGCCGGCCACCAGTCCTGTGAATCTTTCATCAGGGCATACAAGTCCTGCTTGAGAGCTGCCAAGTCAAGTTTCTTGAATTCATCTGCGTATTTGAAGTTCGCGCCCAGTGGATTGCTTAAGCTGGAATTCTGGCGCAGGATCTTCAGGTTGAGCTGATTGGGCCACCAGTCTTTGTTCGAGGTGCCGCCACCGGCAACCGCCATTTTCGGATGTCCTGTCTCTGGATGTTTCATCTCGTCCATAATCAAGCCTCCTCGTGTCTGGTTTGTTTCTTATTTGAAAGGCAATCCGGGCAGATGCCTTTAAAATAGACCGTTTTGTCCATGATCTGGAAATCTGGCAAATCAATTTTCTGCATCACATTCGGGTCGAGCGGGAAATTATAGATCCTGCCACAGCTGGCACATTTGAAATGACCGTGGGTTTCAATTTCGATGTCGTATCTCGTTTCGTGTTCATCGATCTGGAGGGGTCTGACCAGACCCGCGTCCTGCAGAACGCTGAGTGTGTTATAGACGGTCGTTTTAGACAGGCTGGGAATTTCAGTGACCAGGGCATTGTATATCTGGTCCACAGTGGGGTGATCCAGATGTCCGGCCAGATAGGCCAGAATTCTCAAGCGCTGGACCGAAAGGCCGATGCGCTGTCGTTGCAGTTCGCTTTTCAAATCTTCGAAGGATGGTTTCATACGGTCACCACCTGACTCTGGAAGATAAACAGAACTTGCTATGGTTTTAAATTTGTAATCATTACAATTTATTATACAGCATTATTTTTAAAATGGCGCATGGTTTTTTGACAAACCTTGCGCCATTTTATTACATACTTCGGTTCTGTTCAGAAGGGATTAAAGCTTGACCGTTTTCCGGATCACCATGGCGACTGTTTTGATGGTATCCACCGCAAATCCGAACAAGGACAGGCCAATCACGACACGGGCCAGGAACACTGGCATCCGAAGGCCAAGGAGCATCGGATCAGCCGACTGGGTCAGGGCAAACATCTGGGTGAAAAAGTCTGGATTGAACAGCCCAGGGTGATTGAACATGACAATCGTCAGGATCAGGCCTGGAATGTCAATCAGCAAAGCCCCGATCGATAGCGGGATCGTCCAGCGACCGGTGACGAGCTTGGCGATCTCTTTGATCAATGCGATCCCCAGCGTTGCCAGGATAAAGGGCAGATACAGGCGGTAGACGGGCTCATTGAACAGTGGCACCATCTGGCCACCCGGCATACCGGTCCAATACAAGCCAACCAGCCGGGGAACAAAATTGGCCAGAATCATGGCGATCAGGATGAAGATCATGCTGGCAATCGGATCTGCCGGATGGATGCGCTCCTCTTTGCGGGGAACCTCGGGCAAATCGCGCGGATCAAAGGCTTCTGACTTGGCCACGTCGATTTTCTCCGGACTGTAACGTTCGATGGCGGCAAAGATCAAGGTCACCCAGCCAAACGCGCCAATCAGGCCGGTGAAAAGGCTGCCGATCGTCTCCAGGACGGTCTGGACAGGGGCCTCACTACCGTGAACCAGCAAATTGACGAGCATCGCGATCAGAAGGCCACCGCCAGTTGCGAGCAGGACAATCTTCAGCACCAGGACATACAGATAGTACAACCCTGGACCAATCAAATGCTGTTCTGCACCTCGATACTGGGCGGCCAGCAAGGTTGGATGGCCCAGTTTACGCAGCACATGATCAATGGCCGTTTTTTCCGGCTGGCCAGCTGCAACCGTCTCCGCAGTCATGTCCTCAATCAAGCCGCGCAGTTCCTTCTCGATATCGGCACGCTGGGCTACAGGCAAGTGTTTGACAACAGCATAGACATAGCGATCAATCAATTCCATCGTTCTCAACCTCCAGACTGGATCAAATCCTGGATGGCCCGGGTCATGTCCATCCACTCTGCTGATAACTGGGCCAGGATTTTCTGGCCGGATTCATTCAGGACATAGTACCGCCGGGGCCTGGACTGGTCGACATCCCATTCGCTATCCAGAAGCCCCTGCTTTTCCAAGCGCCTCAGCAACGGATAAAGGGTGCCAGCCTCAATCGAAATCCCATGTGACTCCAGGCCAGACACCAGCGAATACCCATACTGGCGCTGGCGCAACAAAGCCAGGACACTGAGAATCAACGTACCGCGGCGAAGCTCGGAAACCATATTTTCAAGAAGAGCATTGGTCTGGTTCATCTCATCGCCTCCTCTATCACCAATATACTGTGTATCACATACTATTGTCAATACTATAATATATTTTTTATTTTATTATTGGCTCTTTTAAATTGTTGTAAAGCGCCATGCGTGGCGCACATAAAAGTACTTTGCTTAATTCCGTGAAAAGGAATGAAAGGATGCACCCATACTCCAATAATTGACCGTCCTGGAACCGTGGATGGTCGTTGCGTGGTTTCGTGTCAGGACATTCTGAGAAGCGCGACACTTTCGGAGAAAATGTTCCGTCTTAGGTGTCAGACCTGCGATGAGGGGTGGCACTGAATGTGGAATGTTCCGATTTGGGGGTAGGAGGTGGCGCGAAGTCTGGCGCCAAGGATGGAATATTCACGAATCGGTGCCAGCCGTGTGGCCAAGTCTGGCACTTCTTGCGGAATGTTCAAGATTTGGGGTCGGTCCACTTTTTGGGAAAATCCGAATGGCTCTTGTGAAGCCTACAGCCGCAGCTGGTTGACGCCTTGTCGAAAATGTTCCTCGCAGGTGCTCCGACATAGTGGCGGAAATTTCCGCCGCTATGTCGGAGCACTAAAGTGGAAGATCTTTGCTTGATCTGGAGAAGACTCTGCTGCAGGTTTTTCGAGACCCATTTGATTGTTGCCGTTTTGGTGGGCCGACCCCAAACGCGGAATATTCCATCCAAGGTGCCAGACCTACTGCCACCCCTGGCCCTAATCAGTGAAATTTCCGCTCCGGGAACTACCCGTCGCGCGCCACCCCTGTCTCTTAATAAACTTTTCACGGTAATAAGCAAAAAGCACGAAAAAAGGCGGAGATTTTCCGCCTTGAATCAAGATGGGATCATGTGCGATTGAGTGATTGTTGGACCAAATGGCCCCTCGCTTAGTTCGAAGCCATATCCTTGCGCAGTCGCTGCCAAGTCACCGTCAATGTCTCATGCTGGACAGCAGCCGGTTCAAATTTCAAGAGCGAGAATACGATCTGGATGCACAGGCTAATGCCAAAAGCGGCCATCACGGTCCCACCACCCACAGGTCCACTTAAAAGCCAGCCCAGCAGCACAGCAGTACCTTCCACCAGGCCACGGCTGACTCCGACTGACAGGCGGGTGCGGCGCCGGAGCACAATCATCAGGTAATCGCGCGGTCCAGCCCCAAAGCCAGCCTTGATGTAGAAGTATGAACCGAAAGCGATGACAAATAAGCCCAGTGTGATCTCAATCAATCCCGGGACGAAACCGCGAGCCATCGGAATGATGTCCGCTTTTAGCAAAAGATCGATAAAAGACCCGATCAGAACCATATTGAGAACCGTGCCGAGACCCAGTTTTTCACCAAGCAGAACGACCAAGACACAGATCAAAAGGCCAATCAGAATCGAAATGGTGCCAAACGAGATGCCAGTGCGCTCACTCAGGCCACTGTGCAGGACATCCCAGGGCGCAAAGCCGATATTGGCTTTCATGGTCAGGACGATGCCGACCGCAAACAAAAACAAACCCCAGATCAGGTTGATGAAACGAAACAGGAAATTTCTCACGGGATTAGATACTCCAATCGGATTGTAAAAGTCTCACATAGTATAGCCGATTTCAGAGTAACGTCCAAGCCAAGAGCGATTCCAAATCTGGAAGTTTCCAGCCATGGTGCCAGATCTAGCGATTGAAGTGCAATTTCCGCACCCGCAAAAAGGGCCCTCCGGAGTGTCAACTCTGGAAGACCCTTCTCATAGGGCACGATACCAATCATGCTCAGTCCGTTATGGCATCGTACGCATCCACTTACATCTGGAGCATCATCTGGATGCATGCTGCCAGTTCCCGGCCAACATGGCCGCATTCACGAATGCATTGAGCCAGTGAAAAACCTGACATCGAATCACCTCCTACTTCAATAATTCATTTTTCATGCGGCGAAAATCATCATCGCTGATTTCACCGCGCGCGTAACGCTCATTGAGAATCCGCATCGCCTCGCTGTTTGCATGGAGGCCAAATCCTGGCGGAGCAGATTGAACCCGGCCATTGCGAGCCCAGTTCATCAGGATCACAATCAAAGCAACCAGCACAATCAAGCCGATAATCATGGCAATACCACCTCCGATCCAGCCCATCAGATTGGATGAACCAAAAAATCCATTGGCACAACCAAAGTCTTTCCAGCCATCATATCCAAAGCGCATCATTGGGAATTCCTCCTCCCTATCGTGATTACGATTGCAGTATGGCTCATTGATATGGAGATTTGATGCGGAAATGAAGTAAACTTGAGTCATCCAATAGACTGTGCCGGGGAGTCATAGCCATGCATCGCCTGATCACTCAACTCGTCATCTATCGCAATCTAGAACCGGATAGCATCCTGGTCCAATTGGCAGATATTTACCGGCGTTTGGCCAGTGATAACGATCATCCGGAAGCATTGATCACCGATTGTTATACCCAGATCCATCATTTGCTCGATCTGGCGACCCAGTACGGTTTTGACCAGAATCTCTGGCACGATTACTTGGCGTTCCTCCTGGCCAGCACAGAAACGCCATTCAGTCTGACTTGCGAAAAGATCGGGGCCAGGGAAGGCAGTGTCAACAACCTGGCCAAGCACGATTTCAAAATCTTCCTTGAATTGTTCAACTTTGATTTCGGCCCTCTTGAGAAAGCGCTCCAGATAGATTGCTTCTCCACGATCAGCCAGTATCAGTCGATCAAAAAAGACCAGAAAACGTACAATCAAAGTGTCAGTGAAAAGGTCCGGGCCTTGAGCCAGTCTATTGCAAAGGCACAGGATGAGCAGGCAATCTTCCAGATCGTGACGGATTTTTATCGCGACCATGGGGTTGGGCTACTGGGTCTGAACAAAGCTTTTCGCCTGAAATCCGGTGATGGGCCGCTTGAGCTGATCCCGATCACCAATACCGTCGATGTCCATCTGGATGATCTGATCGGCTATGCCATGCAAAAGCGCATGCTGGTCGAAAACACGGAGTCCTTCATGGCGGGTAAAAAGGCCAACAATCTGTTGCTCTATGGCGACAGCGGCACCGGTAAATCGACCTGTATCAAGGCCATCCTCAACGAATACCACGGCCGGGGCCTCCGGATCATTGAGATTTACAAGCATCAGTTCAAGGATCTGGCAGCGGTTATTTCCCTGATCAAAAACCGCAACTACCGCTTCATCATCTACATGGACGACCTGTCCTTCGAGGATTTTGAAATCGAATACAAATACCTCAAGGCCGTGATCGAGGGTGGCATGGAGATCACCCCGGACAATGTCCTGATCTACGCCACCTCCAACCGACGCCACCTGATCCGGGAAACCTGGACCGACCGCAAGGATGCCGTCAACAGCGATGACATCCATCATTCCGATACCGCGGAGGAAAAGATTTCCCTCGTCAGCCGTTTTGGCGTCACTATCCGGTTTGACAAACCCAATCAGCAGGAGTATCTCGCGATCGTCCAGGGCATCGCCCGGCGGTATCCGGAGATCACACTGAGCGAAGACGAACTGCTGCGCGAAGCCCGTCAATGGGGCCTCTGGCATGGCAGCTTCACCGGCCGGCGTGCCCAGCAGTTCATCAACCATCTGCTAGGGCAGCAAAATTGAATTTCAACAAACATTAAACCTGGGATCGGAGCCTGACGGTATGACAATCCGCACCATCATCGACCAGATTCTCGCTTACCACCCCGATATTGGCAGCCAGAGGACATGTGATATCGTCATCGGCAGCAATCCAGACGTCGAATGCACCGGAATCCTCATCACCATTGCGCCTACTGTCGAAATGATCCACAGGGCGGTCGACATAGGTGCCAACTTCATCTTCGTTCACGAGCCTACCTTTTACAGCGGTTATGACGATGAATCAGAATGGCTGGCAGGAAATGATGTGTATGAAGAGAAACTCAAATGGATCACAGACCATGGGATCGTCATCTTCCGCGACCACGATCACATGCACGCCCACAAACCTGATGCCATTTTCCATTATGTATTCAAACAATTGGGCTGGAGCGAGTACCAGGTTCCAAGTGACAGACTGGACTATATATTCCGGTTACCTGAAACGACACTGGGGGATTTGGCCAGACAGGTCAAGCAGGCTCTAGGCCTTGATACCATCCGCCTGATCGGCAACCTCGATGCACAGGTTTCAACAGTAGGTTTTGTTGGCCATCTGTTGCCCAATCAAGAATCGAACTGGAGCACGAATGATCAGGTCATTGCAGCCGGGGATTGTGATGTCGTCATCCCGGGCGAAATCGTCGAATGGACCTTACCCCTTTACATCCGTGATGCTGCCCTGCTGGGTAAGAATAAGGGCATGATTTTGCCCGGCCACTTCCTGCTGGAAGAAGCCGGGCTGCGGTGGGCGGTGGAATGGTTGAGACCACTCGTCCGTGCTGATCTGCCCATCACCTTCATTTCTGCCGGGGATATGTTCAGGTACCTGTGAAATAATTTAGCGTCTGATCTTTCCGCCCCCGCCGCCCCCAAATCCACCGGGGCCACCGGGTTGCATCTGGGTAATCTGTGTGATGACTTGGCCATTGACCGTGACCGTTCCACCGTTCAGGGTCGCAGTACCGTTGGAGTCAAAGGCGGACTGGGCCTCAACCGTAATCGTGCCACCATTGATCGTAATCGTTCCATTGGAGTCAAAGGCATCGGTGTCGCCACTGGCCATGCGGATAGAGATCATACCGCCATTGATCACGATCGAGACGTCTGCGCTGACTTTTTGTGTGGCATTGATGCCGTCATCCTGGGAATTGATGGTGATCTGGCCGTCATTGATGATCACATTGTTGGCCTCGATCCCTTCCCTGCAGGCAGCGATGTCAATCGTACCACCATCGATCTGGACGAAGCTGTTGCCGCGGATCCCATCATCCGTTGCAGAGATATTCAACGTGCCATTTTCGATGACGATGTAGCCCTTGGAAGCATCATCAGCATGTTCGCTATGCAGGGCATCTTGGCCGGACTCAATGCTCATTGTTCCGTTCGAAATCAAGATCGCATCATTGGCTTCCAGCCCATCCGCCTCAGCTGTGATGGTGTACTCGCCCCCAGTGATCACCAGGTCATCTTTGGAAGAGATGCCGTTGCCGTTGGCAGAGACAAGCTCCAGCGTGCCCGTTCCGTTCAAGGTCAGATCAGATTTGGAGTAAATGACCGCATCCAGGTTGGTTTCGCCATCGGCCACATAGGTGCCGGAAACCTCCAGGCGATTGGCGCTGTCTGTGGTTGTGACAAAGACCTTGTCGGCCGCTTTCACATAGATGGCCGGCGAATCATCATTGGTGATTGTGACGCCATCGAGGACGATCTGGATTTTGGCATCATCAGCGGCATCGACAACAATCGTCACATTCTCACCCTTGCCACTGACCAGATAGATGCCTTCGGCGTTGAGTGTCAGATCCTTACCACTTTCCAGCATGACAGGTATCGCCAGGGTCAAATCTGCGGACTGCTTGAGGTCCCGGCTGCTGAAAAGCTCCGATGCATCGATCTCGGTCGCACTCACGACAGCACTGTCACCCGCGGCTTCGTTGGTGGTCGCACTCGATGCTGTGCCAGCATTTACAGCCAGCGTTGTGCTATAGGTTGTCGTGACATCGCCACCGTTGGCTTGGGCTGTGCTACAACCAGTGATCGCGGAGCTGATCAGAACAATCGCGGTGATCGTGCCCAGTGTTTTCATGAAGGTTCGTTTCATTTGAGTTTCTCCTGTTCCAATCGTATCAATATTCGGCTGGCTGGGCATTCATGACCAGCGTGATGTTGAGATTGCCGTTGCGGCATCTGAGTTCGTCAAGGAAGTCTTTCTCTTTGCGGTCGTCGCGGGTTGTGACCTGGTAGACCAGCTCATACAGGCTGCCGAGATCGGTGGTTTTCACTTTGACCAGATCATGGGACACGGTGTACTGGTTGAGAACATCTTCGAGGGCATTTTCGTAGTCGAGGTTTTCCGGGATCACAATTTTCAGAAGCTTGCCGGTCATCTTGCCCTGGCCAAATTTGATCGCATTCAAGGTCAGCATCACCAGGCAGACGACGAGGGTGAACAGGAAACCAAACACCAGATAGCCCATACCGCAGGCCAAGCCAGCGGCGAGGGCAAACAGGACAAAGGCGATGTCTTTCGGGTCCCCTGGGACGCTGCGGAAGCGGATGATCGAAAACGCACCGGCCAGACTGAATGCCCGGGCAATGTTGCTGCCAACCAATAGAATGATGACAGAAATGACAGCTGGCAAGATCACAATGGTCAGGGCAAAGCTCTGGGACGGATTGTTGTTCTTGTGCGTGCGCATGTAGACCAGGCTGATCAAAATACCGACCACAAAAGCGGCCAGCAGGGCGATCAGTGAATGACCCACTGTCAAGGTCGATTCTGTTGTGCTGGAAGCGGATGCAAAAAGCGAGTCAAGCATGAAACAGTCTCCTTATCGTCCCAGTTGATAAACGGCAGCGGCACTGGGTTGTCCGGCAGCATAGGCAATGGATGACCTGGGAGCTGTCTGTGCCAGCTGCAACTGATATTCGGTTCCATACTTGGAAAAACTGGTTGGCCGGATCTCGAGATCCGAGAGCAGGCGCGCCAACCACAAGGGCATATTGCTGGCGACCTTGATTTCGATCAAACCCTGACCTGGTTCCAACATCAACTCACCATGATCACCAGATTCCAGACGTAAATCGGCGCGCCGCGAACGAATGTTGGTGTCATAGGAGATACGCACATCCCTGTTCTCACGGTCAAAAAAAGCCAGGCGATCATAAGCCAGATACAGGCAGGGCCGTAGATCATGTTGCTGCAGCAGATAGGTGATTTCCCGCAGGACCTGCCGGTTTTGAAACGGTCGCTCGACTGGCAGCTGGCCACTGGCAACAAAGTCATAGGCATCGCATAATATCATGGCACTGCGCCGTTTGTTGACGATGCCCTGGTATTTTTTCTTGATCTCGAGGTAGACTTGAGTCTCAAGACCAGGCACGCCATACGCTCTGAGCCGGAGTTTTTCCTTATAGACCGGTTTTTGCAGCGATGTGCGGATCAAATGACTGTCCGGCGTATCGTAGTAGAGATTGCTGATCGTATAGGTCCTGCCATTTCGGTTGTATGCGTCAGGCTCCATTCGGTCGAGCAGCTGGCCTTGCAGCGTCTCCCACGTCCGTTGATCGACCCGGTATTTGTTTTCATAACGTTTAAAGGTTTCGATGGCCACTGGAATCACCTCACAGGTTCAATGATGGCGGTGTCTACATCGAACAGATTAAACCGCTTCTGTGTTGAACGCGTGATTGTAAAAGATTGGTTCAGTGAAGATCCATGTTGATTCTTTTATGACATAAACTCGAATGATTGTTGTCATTTCATTCGAGTTTGACCATCCGTATAAGAATATTCTTAATCATTGGCCATGACACGAAAATCTGTGCTTCTCCACAAAAAATGGTTTATGAGGCTTTCTCCTTCCAATTTTGGTTTATGATAGGCTGATCCGCCCATTGAAATGTCATTTTCTAACTGTTTTCATTCGGATCATTCCAGAGAAATCTTAGTTTTTCAAATCTTACACGAACATAATGAAATTGGTAACTTCAGTGACAACATTTCCCTTCCTTCGACTGATATGATCATTTTAATCAATTGAATAACTCCCAATTCGGCAAACCAAGCGAAAGCTTGGGACGCAAAGCTCAGAGTCTTCCGTACAGTTACAAATGCAAACTGTGCCTGATTGTCTAGCTGCATCAACCATCATTCACGTGATGGCTTGGGCAGCTATTTTTTTGCTTCAAAGCTCGAACCTGGATTCCATCTATGTCCCAGTCAAAAAAATAAACCTGCAAGAAGAAAGAGGAGGACAAAAAATGAAACGTTTCAAACTGAGTGCCCTGGTGATCACCGTTGCCCTGTTAGTCGCCGTCGTTGGATCGGCTGCCTTGTCCCAGATCACATTCGATCGGTCCCTGTCCGGTAGCGTCTATGCTGACATGGACCCGAACGCAGCCATTGTCTTTGCTGCTAATAATGGCTATTCATCCGTCGTCACGCAGCAGGACGGAATCGTCTCGATCAATCTCGCCCAAGCGATCAATAATGACACAGCTCTTGGTTTTAACACCCAGGCCCTGTTCAATATTGGCACGGCCGCTGCCCCGGTCTTCAATGTGACAAACAACTCTGACGTTGAGATCACATTGAATTTGAACACAACCACTGCCGGCCTGTCCATGAGCCCAGCTGCAGGCGACTACACGATTGCCGCCGGCACCTCAAAGGATTTCTATTTCACTTTTGACACCACAGGGATTGTCCCTGGCTCCCCGGAGGCCACCATCACAGGCAAGATCGAAGTTCGCTGAGCGTTGACGTAAGACACGAGAAAGAGGGTGCTGACCTGTATGAGAATGAGGATATCCATCCTGTTGATCACACTGGGTCTGGCACTCTCTTTCTTTTCACTGGCCAAGAGTGGCGCGCTCAGCGCGGTTGCGGCCAACCGCCCAGTCAGCGCCCGTGTGGCTGATGACGAATCGGCCTTTTTCCAGTTGAAGGGTTTTAACAACACTGACAACCAGATCAGCAACAATTCGACCTATAAAAACATAGGCTCGATCAAGAACAACACACGCGAAACACTGGAAGTCAGCATAACGGTCAGGCCAGTCTCGTTGACAACGGTGAAAAACTGGTCGGCCTCTTTGAAAATCGGTAGCACCGAGGTCTCTTTTTCAAAAAACGACACTGCTGAAAAACAATTCGATTTGACCGTATCATCCGGCTCATCCCTCCCCGTAGACGTTATCTTCAAAACAGCGGGGGAGTCCATCACACTTTCTTATCAGTTCAAAGCGATGTCCGCATCCAATACGACCGTCATCCATTTGGCAGACACCAGCTCGACCCCACGCCGGCAAACGCTGCGCTAGAGGCTGCACCTTGAAGCGATTGTTAAACAGTCTGTTCATAGGCTTGACAGCTCTTCTGGCGCTTGTTGCATTCTTGTCGGCAGTCTCAGACCAGCCTTTTCTTGCCTATGTCTATTCCGGCAGTATGAAACCATTGATGCAAATCAATGATGCGTTTTTCATCCAGCCAGCCAATACCTATGCCGCGGGCGATATCATCACCTACAGGCCGCTGAACCTCCAGGCCGAACTGGTGACCCATCGTATTCTGGCAAATGGCAGCCAAGGTTTTGTGACCAAAGGAGATAACAACAGCTACACCGATCAATCGATTGGTGAACCTGAGGTAACAGCCGACCGGATCATCGGCAAAGCTTTCATGATTTTCAACCGGCCGATTATTCTCCCCCGGCTCGGCCTGATTGCCAATATTGCCGAGCAAAATTTGGGCCGGAGCGCAACACTGCTCTCCGGTATTTTGATTGCCCTTGGTTTCCTCAATCTGGCCTGGGGATTTCTAAACCCGACCCACAGGAAAAACAGAAAATCGCGGCGGCGTTTACGATTGCGCGATCTATACCGGATCGTGGCTCTTGCAGCCGTGGGCTTGGTTCTGGTCACGCTTCTGGTCGGCTCAAAAACCACCCAGATCCGCTTCCTTGTCACTGAGAAACCTGGTACACGCGCAGATCAGCTCCCTTTAGGCCAGCCTGGAGAGCTGGAAATCACCATCGAGAATCAGGGCTTGTTGCCCGTCTGGTCCTTTATCCAGGGGGAAGGGGATTGGTTGATCGCAAGGGAACCTCTGTGGATCGGTCCACTTTCCAAAGCGACCCTCCGTATCCAAGTACCGCCTCAACAGAAGCCGGGGTGGCAGCAGGTCTATATCCAATCCCATGCCTATCCGGTCTTGTCTCCCCGGTGGATCATGGAAAACCTTGACAGAATCAGTCCTCTACTGGCTATGCTGGCTACAGGACTACTGGTATATTTATATTTATCCCTGATCTTGTTCCTGATCCAGCGTGTCCCTGGCCTCGAAGGCTGGGTGCCGCTGAAATCCTTCCAAGACAAACCCGCTATCCGGCGGATCCGCAGGATCCAAAGATGGCTGATGTCCGGAAAGCGAGCGCGTACATGAGCCCAATACAGTTGAATCAGCCAAGAAAAGTGATCCTTTCCTTGCTTGTCTTGTTGTTGCTGGCAGCCGTGGCCTTGACCATCTGGCAATGGCAACCAGTCGCCACTAAAAACAGGCTCCCGGAAATCCGGCTGAACCTGATTCCGGAGTATGAAGTCGTCACCACACAGGCTGCCAGCATCTGGCCAGCGGACACGGTTCTGGATCCAGCCAGCGCTGCCTACTCCTATACGGTCAGGCCCCAGATCCGGCTGGCCCCTGTTGTCATGGCCGAACCATTCCCCCAGGGCCAGCTGGCGGGCACCCTGCTGACAACCCTCACCCTCCAGGCCATCAACGACACCGGCAAGACTTATTGGTCGATCCCGCTCCCAAAGACAGCCGAACAGCCTTTCATTCTGCAGGCTGAAACTGAAAACGCCCAAGCTTACCAGACAGTGTCTTTTTCAGCCCAGCCCGTCCTCATCGATCCGGCTCTGAATTACACTCGAGCTGAGCGTATTTCAGAAGAATTAGGTTTTGAAAATGCCCGGATCCAATTGGTAGCCCAGATTGAGACCACAGTCAGCGGGCAATTGGACAGTCTGCCGGTCGAAAAGAGTCTATCGACCTCCTGGGCGATTCCGCTGAACCAGACCAGCTTCAGCACGCCTTCGACAACTGAGACTGCAGCAAGCCTAACGATCTATTCCGAATCCGGTGCACCTTCTGGTGCTCTGGTGATGTTTCGGGATCAGGTCCAAGGCGCCATCCAGAACAACCCTGCCACCCTCGCAATCGATGCCCTGCTCCTGATTGCTCTGGTGGCATTAGGCCTGAGTCGCAAACCCTTGCGGCAGCGAAGGGCTGCCAGCATGATCGACCATCGCCGCTTCCGCGAGTGGATCACCGAAGGGACTGTGCAAATGCAAGACAAGACGCCGATCCAAGTCAACGGCCTGGAGGGACTGGTCGATCTGGCGATTGACATCGATAAACGAGTCATTTTTGACAGTGTGCAGAAGAAGTATTTCGTCCTCGATGACCAAATCATCTACAGTTACGACCCGCAACGCTCACCAAGCATGAACAAGGGCCGTCTCCAATTGGGCAAGATCCTGATCCAGAACGGTTCGATCAGCAGAGAGCAGCTGGAAACGGCATTGTATTACCATCAAAGAACCGGACTTCATCTGGGCGAAAGCCTGATGGCTTTAGGCTTCATCACAGAAAAAGCGCTCTATAAAACCCTTGCCGAACAAGAAGGCAGCAACTTTTTCGAAGAACCACCTGAAAAGATCCGTGTCAACCAGGAAGCACTGGCCCAGATGACCCTGTCCCAGGCCTATGCGCTGATGGCTGTGCCCATTGGCCGGAATCCCGAAGGCAACCCCATCCTGATCTGCAGCAAATCCGGACGCGAACGGGAAAGTGTGCAGAAAGTTCTCGAAGATGCATTCCCTGGCGGCCTGGAACTCCAGGTGGCCCAGCCATCCGTGGTCCAGCGAATCCTTGACACCTTACTTGATCAAGCAGGTACTCCATCATGAAAAACTTGAGTGTCTTTGATGTCATCGGGCCGCGCATGATCGGTCCATCCAGTTCGCACACAGCCGGTGCTGTCCGCATCGCCCTGGTTGGCCGGAAAATCGCCCATGGCAAGATCCAGTCAGTCCAGTTCTTCCTGCATGGATCTTTTGCCCAGACGTATCGCGGCCATGGTACAGACCGTGCCCTTCTGGGCGGTATCCTGGGCTATTCGACCGAAGATCCACGCATCGTGGACGCCTTCAAAAGGGCTGACGAAAAAGGCATCACCTATTCTTTCACGCCGACTGACCTGGGGGAAGACTACCATCCCAATACCGTCAGGATGCTGATCACCACCGAGGACGGGGAACAATCCGAGGTGATCGGCGAATCTGTCGGCGGTGGCAGCATCAACATCGTCCAGCTCAATGGCCAGCGCGTCGAATTCACCGGTGAATTCTACACCCTGATCGTCAAACAGCGCGATGTTCCCGGTGTCGCAGCCCATATTACGCAATGCATCGCTTCCGAAGGCATCAATGTCGCTTTCATGCGGATCTATCGCGAAGATAAAGGCGACTTTGCCTACACCATCATCGAGGCAGACGAGGAAATCTCGACCTCAGCCGTAGATAAGATCAAAGCCAAGCCGGACATGATCCAGACCGCCCTGGTCTTATCCCTCCGTTAGGCAAAGCAGGTGAAGGCAATGAATTTCAAAAATGGCCTCGAACTGGAAACCCTCTGTCTTGAAACTGGCAAATCAATCGCACAAATCTGCATCGAGCGGGAAATGGCCCTGACCGGCTGGAGTGAAGAAACCATCCGGGCGGAAATGCGCAAGGACTATGACGTCATGCGTTTGGCCGTCGACCGCGCCCTCAAGGAAGAGCTGCACTCGATGGGTGGGCTATTGGGCGGCGAAGCCAGAAAATTGCAAGACCGCCTCAACGCCGGACCTACAGTCTGTGGTCCCTGGATGTCCAAAGCCATCGGGGCAGCGATGGGCGTCATGGAAGTCAACGCCTCGATGGGCCTGATTGTCGCAGCTCCGACGGCAGGTTCCTGCGGCATCCTGCCCGGCAGCCTGCTGACCTCAGCAGAGCAGTTCGACTGGAGTGAAGACCAGATCATCGACGCGCTCTTTGTTGCCGGTGCGATCGGCCTGATCATCACCCGCAACGCCACCGTGTCCGGGGCCGAAGGTGGCTGCCAGGCTGAGACCGGCTCTGCAGCTGCCATGGCAGCTGCAGGCATCGTGTCTGTCCTCGGAGGAACGCCTCGCCAGACACTCGACGCCGCTGCGACAGCCCTGAAGAATGTCATGGGTCTGGTCTGCGATCCGATCGCCGGTCTGGTGGAGTCACCCTGCCAGAAACGCAACGCCCTCGGCACGGCCAATGCCCTGATCAGTGCTGAAATGACCCTGGCTGGCATCCCCAGCATCATCCCCTTTGACGAGGTCGTCGACGCCATGTACAAGGTCGGCAAACGGATGCCCATGGAACTGCGCGAAACCGCCCTCGGTGGCATTGCCAATACGCCGACGGGTTGTGCCATTTGCAGCCGGATCTACCAGTAGGGCAATCGCATACCTGTCCAGCTCAAAAACAAAGCCTCCCAGATCTTGGTGTGATCCGGGAGGCTTTTTGTAAATTTAAATCAATGGATTCGAGGGGTCAGTGATCCATCAACCTCTTTTAACGCGGGCCAGCATCTTCATCAGGCCGCCGCCGTTTTCGAGATTGGTGAATCCATAGGCACGGAGCATCTGCACAGCATATGAGCTGCGACCACCACTGGCACAGTAGAGGATGAGTTTGCGATCCTTTTTGCCCAATTCATCCATGCGCATTTCCAGTTCATCCAGGGGAATATTGACCGCACCCGGGTAGGCACCATAAGAAAATTCTTCCACGGACCGGACGTCCACAACCAGGGGCTCATTGGATTCGACCTTTTTCTCTTCAACCACGGTTGCTGCGGCCTGCTTTTCTTCAGGTCCTCCTTCGCCGAGTTTCTTCGGCTCTGGCGCAGGCAGGACGAGGCGGAAATTGGCCGGGGTCAGAGCGCGGACATAGCCGGACAGGCTGGCAAAACCACCACTGACATTGATGACCTGCTTGAGACCTGCACCCAGGATCATGCGCAAAGCCTGGTGGCCTTTCTTGCCTGTGCTGTCATAGACAATGATCAGCTTGTGGTCCGGCAGCTCAGATAGCCTTTGAGCCAGCAGCTCGAGCGGAATGTTGACGGCACCTTCAACATGGGCTTTCTCGTAGGCGAACACATCCCGGACATCGATCCAGAGAGCACCCTTGTCTTCCAGGTAGGCATCGAGCTCGGAGACGGACAAGGCTGGCGAAAAGCCGGACATGCGGTTCTCTGCAGCATAAGCGGCCATGTTGATGGCATCATTGGCAGTTCCCAGCGGCGGTGAATAGGCGAAGTCCATGTCCGCCAGATCGGAAACAGTCAGTTTGGCTGCTGCAGCGGTAGCGAGGACATCGAGCCTGCGGTCAGCACCCGCATAACCGGCCGTCTGGCCGCCCAGGATGACACCCGTGTCACGATCGTAGACAACCAGGACCTCAACCTGTTCGGATCCCGGATAGTAGGACGTGTGATGCTCCTTGTGTATGACGATTGCATCTGCATTCAAACCTGCAGCCCGGGCAGCCTTCAACGACAAACCGGTGATACCGGCGACGGCTTCAAAAACCCGCACGATGGAGGTGCCGGTAGATCCTTTATAAGGATGGTTGCCACCCAGGGCATTTTCGGCCGCAATACGGCCCTGGCGATTGGCTGGACCGGCCAGCGGAATGCGGACTTTTTTGCCCAGAACGCGGTGTTCGAGCTCGATCATGTCGCCGGCCGCAAAAATATTCTCGTCACTGGTTTTCAGGGTCGGATCCACCAGCAGGCCGCCAGCCTCACCGATCGCTAGCCCAGCTTCCTGAGCCAGCTTGAGAGTCGGACGGACACCGATCGAGAGCAGAACCATATCGGCATCGATTTTCTGCCCATCGTTGAGCGTGACGTTGTTACGGCCAATCTCAGACACAGCCTTGTTGGTCTGGACATTGACACCGTAAGCGACCATTTCTTCCTGGATGAATCCAGCGATTTCAGCTTCCATGATCGCCATGACATGAGGCATCATCTCAACGACAGAGACCTTCATGCCACGCTTAACGAGAGCTTCCGCCATCTCGAGGCCGATGAACCCGCCCCCGACGACGACGGCACTCTTGGGTTTTTTGTTATCAATGAAGGAGGTGATCTTGTCCATGTCCTCGAGCGTCCAGAGCTGGAATACGTGATCGTGATCGGCACCGGGGATCGGCGGAGCGATCGGACGGCCACCCTGGGCGAGAATCAGCTTGGTATATTCATATTCTTTCTTCTCGCCGGTGCGGGAATCAACTGCATGGACGATCCGGTTGGCACGATCGATCTCAGTCGCTGTGGTGTGGATGTGAACCGCTGTCTGATATTGGTCGTAGAAGCTCTCCGGGCTCTGCAGGATGAGCTTGGAGCGGTTCTTGATATCGCCGCCAATGTAGTAGGGCAAGCCGCAGTTGGCAAACGAAATATCCGGGCCCGATTCCAGAATGGTAATCTGGGCATCTGCCGACAGTCTTCTTGCTTTGGCTGCTGCCGTCGCACCTGCCGCAACACCACCAATGATCACAATTTTCTCCATAACACGACCTCCATCAAAATAGATTGATCAATTTCTGACCCGGTTCCCATGTGCATCCATGGTGTGAACCGGAAGCATTTGCTTGTTTGAAAACGTTTGGGCTGTTTTCTCAACGCGCTCATCTTATCAATTCTTTTTCAGAAGATATGTAATAGAAGCACACTTCTTGCGGATGTTATAATTTGATCTAAGGTCTGATCGCCTGGAGGATGTCGATGGAACAGTCTGAAAAAGAAGAACGTCCAGAATACCGGGACAGCCTGGAGCAAAATCCTAAACATGCGTTGGTTTTTGACAAAAAGCCTTACCGGAACCTCATACTCATGGTTGTAATGGTTTTGCTGGTCTCATTTATGATCACACTGGTCAATCAAGCGACCCAGCTCGTCTACCTGGCTTCTCAAGTTCATCCAGTCTTTGGCCAGGGCTTGCTCTGGTTTTTCATCCTGTTGGCACTGGCGACAGTCATCTGGACCATCGTCCTGTTGTCGAGTCTCGAGAAGCCCCTGCCCCTGCCTGATGAAAACGACCCGACAGCTCGTACACGCTATTTGGCTAAACTGAAAAAACGGCTGGGCAACAATCGTTTCCTCCGGACGTCTGGTTTCCAATGGACGCCAGACAAGTCGGACGAGGACTCGATCCAGTCAGCACTACAGGTCCTCGACGCCGAAAGTCTGTCCATCATCCGGCGCCAGGCGACTACGGTTTTTGTGACAACGGCGGTTTCCCAGAATGGTTCGCTCGACAGTCTGTTTGTCTTAGTCACTGCGTTCAAACTCGTCTGGCAGATCACCCTGCTCTATCACCAGCGTCCGTCCATCCGCGACCTGGTCAAGCTATACACCAATATTTTTGCAACGGTTTTGCTGACCCGCCAGATTGATGATCTCGACCTGATTGCCGAACAGTTGGAGCCTGCCCTGACGACACTGTTTGGCGGTTCTGTCAGCACCCTGGTCCCGGGAGCAAGCTATGTCGTCTCGTTTGTTGCTGATTCGATTTTCGAAGGCAGCCTGAATGCGTTGCTGATGCTGCGCATCGGCTTCATCGCCCAGCAATACTGCCATAGCACCACCCGGACCGAGCCCCGGACCATCAGCCGGACCGCCTCTGTCCAGGCTCTCAAGCTGCTGGGCACCATCGTCAGTGAAAATTCCCTGCGCATCTCCCAGGCGATTCTCAAGGCTGTCAAAAACGCCAGCGTCCATTCTTTCCAGCAGGGCAAGGGCAAAGTCACGGGCGTCATGAGCCGATTGTTCCGCAGGGGCTGACGGATGCGCGAGCTTATCGATTTGGAGAGAGCCAATATTGAGCAGTTGCTTGGCCTGCGGACGTATCTTCTGGCTGTCCCTGTTACCGAGCTCCAGAAGCATTTGAACTGGCAAAATCCCGCTTTTTCGACACCACATATCCTGGAAGAACAGATTGCCGGGATGCAACCGGGTGATTTATATCAGTTGACAGATCCTTTCAACTGCCAATATCTGGCACTGTGTATCAGGGATGAGGTTTTGCTCTGCGGGCCGTATTTGAATGGATTGCCTGACAAAAGCCAGATTCATTCCCTTTTGGTCGCTAATCAGCTGGATTACAGTCAGCAGAGTGCTTTGCAGAATTATTTGAATTTCATCCCGGTCAGTGAAGATCTGCCACTCTTTACGGCTATGCAAATCCTCTTCAGGGCGATCGAAGGTCCGAAGGCTCATGTCCACTACCAGCATTTCCACCATTTGCCTATTGCAGCCGCGTCTCTTTCCTATCCGCCCAAGGAGGGCCAGACAGCCAATCTGCAATTGATAGAGAACAGCTATGTTCTGGAGGATAAAATGTTGACCGCTGTCTCGCATGGCAACAGTCGGGAAGCACTGGAGCAGCTTTCAGAGCTCATGCGCACGGGTGCCCGTCATATCCGGACCGGGGAACGGTTGCGCGATGAACGCAACCTCTGTTTTGTTCTGGGTGCCTTGTTGCGCAAGACAGCCCAGCAAGCAGGCGTCCATCCGGTCTACCTCGACGCCCTGTCAGGTGATTTTGCCCGCCAGATCGAACAGTGCCGGACGGTCCAGGAAATCAACCGGTTACGGGTGCGCATGGTCAGATCTTACAGTGAACGAGTGAATCGCCTGCAGAACAAGACCGATTCCCTGCTGGTCCGCAAGGCTCTGAATTACATTCAGCTGAATCTCACCGCGAGTCTCAGTGTTGAGGACATTGCAGCCGAGATTGGCTGTTCGCCCAATTACCTTTCCACCGTATTCAACCAGGAGCTCCATCAATCGATCACAACCTACATCCATGAGCATCGTCTGGGCGAAGCAGCCGACCTGCTGCGCAAAACCAATCTGAGCATCCAGAGCATCGCGGCCTATGTCGGCTATACAGATACCAATTATTTCTCGCGTCTGTTTCGCCACCACTACCAGATGACTCCGACTGCCTATCGCAAAAATTCAGGCCGGACCGTCCATGAACAGTCCAGCCTGAATGCTGTTGGTGATGATATTCTGGAATCCAGCGATCAGAGCCAGTCGCCGTAGCCCAGTTTGCGCAGATTGTCTGCTGAAATCCTAAGGCTCTCAAAGGGATCACGACCGTATGTCGAATCTTGTTCGACAAAAAAGTACTTGGCTCCGCATGCCAGGCCAGTATCGATGATGGCCTTGAAATCCAGGTTCCCTTCGCCAACTTCGGCGAATTCGATCAAACCGAGGAATCCTTGCATGAAACCCGGGAGATCACCTTTGGCCAGTGGGCTGGCATCGAGCTTGGCGATGCGGAAATCCTTCAGGTGCAGCAGCTTGACACGACCTTCATACTGTTTGATGATTTTCAACGGTTCTTCACCGCCGCGCTGAATCCAGTGGACATCGAGCTCAAAGCCCATCCGGGTGGCATGATTCTTGATGATGTCCAGGACATACTCGCCATCCATCTTCATGAATTCGATGTGGTGGTTGTGGTAATACAGGTCAATCCCGTGCTCGGACAGGCGCTGGGCCACGGCTTCACACTTCTGGGCGAACTCCACGACCAGGTCTTTGCTTTCGATCAGGTTGAACGGGATGATCCCGATGCGCAGAAAGTTGCAGTCCAAAAACTTGCAGTCATCCACGATCTTGTCAAAGTCGGTCGTCAGCGATTCTGTCCCCATACCCGGCATCAGCTCCAGATGAGCCGACATCGCCGAGACATCGATCGAGAAATCCGCACAAGCCCGTTTGAGCTCCGTCAGGCTGTCTCGATCTGTCGGGATCTGTGAGACCTCGACACTGTGGTAACCGATTTCTGCCAGTTGGCGCATTGATTCATAGACGCCTAGCTCTTTGATTTTGTCTTTGATGGTCGACAGTTGGACGCCAATTTTTCCTTGTGCCATGCTCAACCTCTTTCCTTTTCTGCAGCAACGCGCTTGTTGAGTTCTGCCAGGTAGAGATCCTCGTCAACCGGCAGTTCGACGCGATGGCCGACGAACGCGGACATGTGCATCGCATTGGCCAGCTGGACACTGCGGATGCCATCGGAACCGGGGGCCAGCAGCGGTGTGCCATCGAGAATGTTGGCTGCGAAGTTTTCGAAAACCAGCGGATGTTGTTCCAGCGGATGCTGGGTGTTTTCAAAGCTGTATTCACTGACTTCGTATTTGTCGACCTTTTTGCCCATGAAGAGATTGGCAACATCCTCAACCGTCATTTCACGGTTGATTTCATTTTCGGTCTTGCTCAGGATACGGACGGTTGCTTTTTTGCTGCCTTCGACGACAATTTTGCCTTTGTCACCCAGGATTTCGAAGCGGTCGGTGCCAAGCAGGTCATGGGTGCAGGTGACGAAAACGCCGCTGGCCCCATTGGCGTATTCGGTCAGGGCGATGACGTCGTCTTCGACGGCGATGTCGCGCTGGAAACCAAACTTGAGCTGGGAAGTCACGGCCGTCGGCATGCCACAGATCCACTGCCATAGGTCGAGCTGGTGCGGCGCCTGGTTGACGAGCACGCCACCACCTTCGCCACCCCAGGTAGCACGCCAGGCGCTCTGGTTGTAGTACGCCTGCGGACGCCACCAGGTGGTGATCATCCAGGTGGTGCGGCGGATATTGCCGATCTCGCCGCTGGCGACGATCTCCTTGAGCCGCTGGTAGAGCGGATTGGTGCGCTGGTTGAACATCATGCCAAAGGTCAGTTCCGGGCGGGTGGCCGCATAGTCGAGCAGCTCGGTGACCTGCTTGCTGTAGACGCCAGCCGGTTTTTCCAGCAGGGCATGGATGTTGCGCTTCAGGGCCTCGATACCCATTTCCGGATGCAGGTAATGCGGGACGGTGGTGCAAACAGCATCGACCAGGCCACTTTCGAGCAAATCGATGTAATTGTCAAAAAAAGGAACATTGGGGTATTTTTCCGCACACAGTGTCTTTTTCTTGGGATCAATGTCACACAGAGCGGCGAGCTCCGTGTTGCCGACCTTGCCGGCGATCAGGAAATTGGCATACATGCCACCCTCTGCACCGACTCCGATGATCCCCATTCTGACTTTTTTCATCTCGAATTCTCCTTTCGGCTTGGCCGTCCCGCTGATTGACTTCATCGTAACGATGGAATCTTGTTATACTTTTAATGATAGCAATTGCTCTCAAGTGACGTTAGCATTATTGTACGATCTTTAGTACATTTCTAAGGCAGCCGATTCACTAACCATCTTGTGATAAACTGATGATAGTTACAGCGATCTGCAGATCCCGTTTTCAGGAGGTCAGCCATGCGCACATTCAAATTGGGCCGCACTGGGCTAGAGGTCACACCCGTCGTCTATGGTGCGATCATTCATATGAATGAGCCACAGGAAACAGCCAACGCTCTCGTCGCCTCAGCCATTGACCGCGAGGTCAATTATTTCGATGTCGCCCCATCTTACCAGGACGCCGAGGTCCTGCTCGGACCCGCCCTGGAACCGTATCGCAACAAGGTCTATCTGGCTTGCAAAACAGGCGAACGGACCGCGGAAGGTTCCCGGCGCGAGCTGCTGGCCTCGCTCAAGAATCTGCGCACCGATCATTTTGACGTCTACCAGTTCCACGCCCTGACGACCGAGCAAGATCTCGAGACCGTCTTTGCCCCAGGTGGTGCGATGGAGACCTTTTTGTGGGCTAAAAAGGAAGGCCTGATCCGCAACATCGGCTTCTCTGCCCATTCGGAGAAAATCGCCCTCCAGGCCATGGACATGTATGATTTCGACACCGTCCTCTTCCCGATGTATTGGGCCATGGGCCTGAACACCGGCTGGGGCAACCAGATCGCCGAACGCGTCCGCCAAAGCGGAGCTGGCCTGCTGGCCATGAAAACCCTGATTCTGCGCAGCTGGCTGCCGGACGAAGAGAAGACCTATCCCAAATCCTGGTGCAAGCCAATCGCGGGCGACGATCGCCTGGCCATTGCGGCCATGAAATACGGTCTGGCCAAAGGTGCTGCCACCCTGGTGCCACCGGGCAATAGCGAGCATTTCCAGTTCATGCTCGACCACATCGACGAGTGCCTCGACCATCCCTTGAATGACAGCGATCTTAGCTTGCTCCGGCAGCAAGCAGAAAAGGTCAAGGACTATCCGATTTTCCAGGAACACTCGCATCATTGAGGCAGACCCCAATTCAATGCAGCTTAGCGCCAAGCTATTCAGGAGGTAGTGCATATGCGACTCATGGATCAAGCCATTCAGCTGGAAATCGATGGTGACCAGTATTATCATCAGCAGGCCAAGCTCAACCAGGGCACCCCACTCGAGACCGTCTTCATCTTGCTGGCCAAAGCAGAGATCAAGCATCTGGAACTCTTGCGCCAGATGGATCAGGGTTCCTATCCAGGCGTGGATGGCGATCCGTCAAAAGATGCCAGAGACCTTTTCAGTACCCTGGGCGAATTCAAAGTGGACCCCGGTTATCTGGCTGACCAGCTCGAGGTTTATCGTGCAGCCAAGGAAATCGAGCTCAAATCCATCGAGCTTTATCAATCCATGCACAAAGCTGCCACCCAGGCAGACGAAAAGAAGCTTCTGTTGTATTTAGTCAAACAGGAACAAAGCCATTATGATTTGTTCGAAAACCTGGAAACACTGCTGGAACGCCCCACGAGCTGGGTGGAGTCGGCAGAATTCGGCAATCGCGAAGAGTACTGAGAGTTTACGGTCTGCATGACATTCAAGATATCCCGCAGATAGTAGAAAAATCACCGGTCGTCTGACTGTCGAACAGCATGTAGCAGGCCAGGTAACTGATATCATGCTGTTCACAAAAAACCTATGGCATAGTTCATCCATGTCTGATGACTATGCCATAGGTTTTATACATGCAATCCGATTTTATGCTTCGCCCAATATCTCAGAAATCAATGCGTCGATATTCGGGTCCTTAAGATAATTCTCTATCGAAACTGTAGCTGCTAACGCATTCTGACCCCCCGCGAGCATCATTGGCCGCACTTTGACAACAACATATGGCCGCCTGTTAGTAAAAAAGAGAGCTATGGCAGCCCCCATTCGATCACTTCCCGAACCAGATAATCATCAACGATTTGACGACCTTGCTGCGTAGCGAGCATCAGGCAATAAGTACAAGCTTTGTTGGTCAATCGTGCCGACCCCAACGAGTTATTGAAATTTCATCGAATGCTTTCTCAGTGAAGATGGCGGCAAAGGCGTTGAGTTTGAGTCGTTCCCACAGTTCTGACTATCCGGCGTGGATCAAAGCCATAGGGCTGTAGGAATCTAACTTGTATTTGAGAAGAAACCTTACTTCCTCGAGCATCTCGCGATCCAGAAGGTGCGCTTTGTCGACGATGGCGACAGGCAGCTTCTTGTGGACAATCCGCAGCAGCTCGATCTCTTTGTGGAGCTGACGTTTGGCGTCGCCACGATAGAATTTTGGTTCACCACCCAGCTGTTCCAGCAGACCTTAGTAAAAATGTCGCGGCGTCAGCTTGGAGTCGAAAAGATATAGGGTCAGGAATTTGGATGTGGGCAGTTCGGCTGTGAACCTGCGAATGAGTGTCGTTTTGCCTGCGCCTTGATAGCCGATGGCGACAGCAAACACCTGTTGTTCCGCGGCGCAGACCAGGTGGCCGACGACTTCATCGATGTCGCTTGAGCGGAAGAGCTCATGGCGGCGGTCGAGCAGGTTTTGGTTGGAGTAGATGGTGGGATGGTGTTTGGGTTTGGGTTTTGGGGGTGGTGAGAATTGAAAATGCTTGGACATATGGGATGTTGAAAGACGCCAGAAGGCTCGTCGGGCTCCCCAAGCCGCAAGCATGCCACAGTATGCCATATGGCATATTTTGTCCTGTCTGAACTTGCTATCATGATGGCAGTGAACGAATCATCAGCAATATACCGCCTGGAGGTAAAAAATGGAAAAAAATCTTGAAACACTGATTGCGCAGGCCCAGCAAATCGTGGCCAATTCAGCCATGACCCATGAACAGGCGATGACGAGCCTGGCCTCCTTGCCTGGACAGTTTGCCAGTGTGCTCAATCTCCCGGACGGATTTGCCGAGATGGAAGCCGAGGGCTTGCTTTGCAATCTCACCGAAGGCTATCTGCCTTATTGCCCGCGATACATCCTGCCCGACTACCAGAAGCTCATGGATGAAGGCTGCCGTTTTCTCCGGTTGAAGCCGCCGACAACACTGGCCGAAGCCATCCTGACCCTCGAGATCTTCTACCGCCATGTCCCGTCCGTGACCCATTACCCTGTTTATCTGGGCCGGGTTGACAAGATGCTCGAGCCGTTCATGGACAGCGTCAGCGAAGCGGAAGCCAGGCAGCAGATCAAACAGTTCATGTTCTTCTTGTCGAGAAGCATCCCTGACTCGTATTGCCATATGAACATCGGTCCTGAAGAGACTCTCGCCGGCAACTACATTCTCGATGCCGAGATGGAGCTGCAGGAAGCGATCCCTTCGATCACCATGCTTTATGACGAAAAGATCACCTCAGACGCTTTCTCTGAAAAGGCGCTAAGCTGTGCCCAGCTGTGTGCCAAGCCCAGCTTCGCCAACAGTCCTGCCTATCAAGCAGCCAATCCGTTTCCATATGGCATTGCCAGCTGTTACAATGCCCTGCCGCTGGCCGGTGGTGCCTTTACCCTTTCGCGGGTCATGATCAGCAGGATTGCGGAAAAAGCCAAGGACAGCAACGAATTTTTCGAGATCCTGCCCAAGGCGGTCAACACCCTGTGCCAGTTCATGGACGAAAAGATCCGTTACCTGGTCGAGGACAGCCATTTCTTCACCACGAATTTCCTGGTGCAGGAAGGTTTCATCAAACTTGAAAATTTCACGGGCATGGTTGGCATTGTTGGTCTCAACGAATGTGTCAACACGCTCCTCGCAAAGGATGGGATTGCCTCCCGATATGCCCAGAGCCAGGAAGCGGATGATCTGTCGCACAAGATCCTGGCGGCCATGAACCAGCATCTCGAAGCCTATCATTCCAAGTATTGTGATGTGACCGGGAATCATTTCCTGCTGCATGCCCAGGTCGGTATTGCCGAGGATATCGGAATCACTCCTGGAATCCGCATTGCTATCGGCGAAGAACCGGAGCTCTATACGCACCTCAAGCATGAGTGCAAGTTCCAGAAATATTTCCCGAGCGGTGTTGGTGAGATTTTCCCATTTGACGAGACAGCCAAAAACAATGTCGGGGCCATCCTGGACATCGTCAAAGGAAGCTTCGACCAAGGGATGCAGTATTTTTCAACCTACTCAGACACCTGCGATGTTGTCCGGGTCACGGGATATCTCGTCAAGAAATCAGACATTGAAAAGCTGTCCAGAGGCGAGGCAGTCGGTCAGGCCAACGCGACTTGGGGCTATTATGCATCCAAGAACCAGCACGCCCTTGAGCGCAAAACGGAATCTCTATGACCCTCCCTATCAGCACTGCAGCGCATAAAATGGCTACGCTGAAAGCTCCTGTCAACCACATCATCGATTCCAGTTTCATCGACGGGCCGGGTAACCGGACAGTGATCTTTTTCCAGGGCTGCAATTTCAACTGCAAATACTGCCATAATCCGGAGACGATCAACCTGTGTATCCATTGCGGACAATGCATTGCTGGTTGTCCAGCGGGCGCCCTGGAAATGATCCGTGGCAAGGTTGTCTGGGACGATCGGAAATGTGTGGATTGCGGCGCCTGCTACAAAAACTGCGCCTACTCGGCTACGCCCAGAGTCAAGGAGTCCACCGTCGAGGCAGTCATGGCGCACGTCATGGGCAACAGGCCGTTTATCCGTGGCATCACGGTTTCCGGTGGAGAATGCTCCCTGCAGCGGGATTTCCTCGTGGAACTGTTTAGTCAAGCCAAGGCGGCCGGCCTGAGCACCCTGATGGACAGCAACGGTGGATTACCGATCGCCTGGGACGACGAACTCATGGCAGTCACCGACGGAGTGATGCTCGACATCAAGGAAACCAATCTCCAAGTCCACCTTGAGCTTGCCGGCCACAGCAATGAAATGGTCCTCAAGAATGCGGTCGAACTCGCCAAGCGAAAGAAGCTCACGGAAATCAGGACGGTTGTCCTGGCTGACAATCCATACAGCCGCCAAACAGTGATCGACACCGGCGAGCTGCTTGCGCCCTACCTGAAAGACACCGAGGTGATATACAGGCTGATCAAATTCCGGCCGATCGGGGTCCGGGGTGAGGCTGAACGCTGGCCGATGCCCAGCCAGGAACAGATGGAAACATTAAAAGCCCTGGTCGCCAGCAAGGGATTCGCCCGGGTGATCATCACATGATTAACCAAACAAATGAAGGTGCCGTCTCCAATCGCAAGATTGAGGCGGCACCTTGAGTGTGTGGCAGGCAACCTGGAGCCGGGGGCCTCAAGCAGGCTAGATATCCAGGCCTTCCAGGCAGGCATCATATTTCAACTGGATTTGCTTGAATGCCGCCTCGGAGATCACAATTTTGCCGCTGCGGCGTTGAATCAGGCCTTCCTGTTCGAGCTGCTCCAGTTGCCGGTACAGGGTCCGGTTGCTGATGTTCAATTGCGCGGCGATGTCGTGCTTGCTGGCAGGAATGACGACGGGGAATGCCTTGCCGGCACTATGCTCGAAAAGGTAGATCAGCAGATTTTCATAAGGTGTATTCAGGGTGAGCTGGTCATTCCTGTTCAGCATCTTGTCGGTGAACTTAGCCAGGAACGACAAGGCAATCAGGGCGATCTCATGATTGTTTCTGATCGCACGGAGGAGAAATGCAGGAGACACCGCAACGCATTGGACGGCACTGGTCGCCTGCAGGGTTGCACCGTGTTCACCAAGTCCGTTCAAGGTCTCATATAATCCGTAAATCTGCGGAGCCTCCGACACATCACCTTTGAAATGGGTACCACCGTGACTATACTTGAAGACAGCGACTTGACCATCGAGGTGAATCAGGATCCTTTCCAGCGGCAAGCCCATGTGAGCCAAGTAATCCCCTTTTTCAAACCGGATCATGTGCAGCTTTTCACCAGACAAAGAGGCAAGGAATGAGGGATCCCATTCCTTGCCATTGGATTGTGCCATGATCTTGGCAAACACTTGGATAAGCTGATCTTCGTTTGTCATGGTGTGTATCGACCTTCAGTCATTGGGCCGTCAGGCCATGCTCATAAGAGGCTTCACCTTGCTGATGGTCCATTCGATGACGGGCCCCGTGGCCATCGCCCCTAGAATCGTCCCGATGCCGAACTTGCCACCGATCAGCCAGCCGATGATAACCAGCGTGATGTCCATGCCGACCTTGACCCAGCGGATATGGATATGGGTCCGGTGATTCAGAACGATCATCAGGGCATCGACCGCGCCTTCGCCCAACCCGCCGGAGATATAGATCCCGATGCCGATTGCCGTGAAGACAATCGCCAAGACCAGTTCCAGCGCAGCAACATATAGATTGCTGGGGTGCAGCCAGGAAACGGATAAGAAAATGTCAATGAATACACCAACCAGGATGGCATTGACAAAGGTGCCCGGGCCGATCCGCTTTCTTTCGATGAAAAGCAGGAACATCATGATGACAGCCATGATCATGATCGAGGTTTGGCCAACCGTGAATCCAATTTTGGTCGAGAGACCGGAAATAAACATGGAAAGCGGATCAACGCCTAATCCAGCGCTGATATACTGGGCGATCCCCAGGCTCATCAGGATGGAGCCAAAAACGACGAAAGCGAATCTCTTGAAAAACTTGATCATCATCATTCTACTTGCCAATGCTTACTTGGACTGGTTCATTTGTTCGAACTGGTAGATGGTCTCCAGAACCACATGGATTTCCTTTTCCCAGGCATCCGCCAGCTTGGTGTTTTCCTTGGTATAGATGACCTCGCCGGTTTTCAGGTTGCCGGAAGTTCCGCAGATACAGGCGGCCCGGACATTGCGCAGATGGGCGATGGTATACAGGGCCGAAGCTTCCATTTCCACATTCAGCAGTTTCAGCTTCATCAAATGTTCGAGCCATTCCTGGGTTTCGCCATAAAACGCATCATCGGTGGCATTGATGCCGTAAAAGACATGCCAAGTTGTTTTTTTCAGCCAATGAAATGCCCAGAATCAAAGACACGACTAATGGCCTGATGCGCCGCTTGTGGCAGATTCCCTTCAATGCCAGATTCACCAAGAACAAGTCAGATTTCGACCCGTTGATCATTGACAAGCTTCGGTCCGATGAGGCCATGCAGCGGTTCCTGGTTCTGGCGGTGCATGCTCTTCGCCGAATTGTTGAGAACAAGGGATTGTCTGAACCAAAAGCCATACTGGATGAAAAACGCCTGTATGAACTGAAAAACAATCCGGTTCTACAATTCATGGAAGATCGCAACATCATCGGTTTATCTACCAAAGAAGTATATCTGCTTTATGGTATCTGGTGTCGTGAAAATGGTCATCAACCACTGTCGTCAATTGAATTGGGCAAGGAGCTTAGTCGCCATTTTGGAGTGATATCCAAGCCAACAAAAATTGATGGCAAGCTCTTCAGGACCTATGTTCAATCCCAGATTGGAGCTGAAGTTACAGATGGTTACAGTTAGAATTTCCCCTTCTGTAACCGTGAAGAACCCTTTGGCTCTAGTGCTTTCAGGCGCATTGGTGTGTGGTTACAGATCAACCTCTATACCTATACTTTTTAAAGATGTGTGATATACAACACTAATAAAATATATAAAGAATATATAGAAGTAAATGTAACTACTGTAACCTGTAACCGACAACTCGGCCCTCTTCTGGAAATCACAACTGCCAGGAAGGGCATTTTTATTGGAAGAAGGAGGTCGTATGGCGTAGTTATGACAGGACACGATATAGACAGATACAACTGCACCGGGGATAAACCCGGTTATTTATTGCCGGTGGCAGATGCCCCGGCTTTTTTATTGGAAAGGACCATCAAAATGAAGAAACCATTGATTTATGTGTGTTCCCCGCTTGCTGGGGATTTTATGAACAATATTGAGCGAGCAGCCAGGTATTGCCGATTTGTTAGCAGCCAAAATGCGATCCCAATCGCTCCGCACCTCTACTTCACGCGGTTCCTGGACGATGCCATTTCTGAGGAACGCGACTTGGGAGTGGATATGGGACTTGATGTTTTAGGCATCTGCGATGCGGTGTGGGTGTTTGGTTCAAAAATCAGCACCGGAATGAAACGGGAGATTCTACTGGCTAAGGAGATTGGTAAACCCGTTCAGTTCTTTGATCAGATGTGTCAACGATTGGGGGTACAAGATGAATCCCTATGAGAACTTGGCCAATGCCATCATCCTGCGGGCAGTTGCGGATTACAGAAAAGCCCGGCGTACCTTGGTTAGAAAGCCAGCAGA
>Ga0228536_1000485_pt1 | contig 72106 bp, 65 predicted proteins | sample SJ1Smetagenome_FD_168611 | JGI IMG/M metagenome (GOLD analysis project Ga0228536, IMG submission 168611) | Enriched culture of PCE-dechlorinating microbial communities from Ithaca, New York, USA - SJ1.S | ecosystem: Engineered > Modeled > Simulated communities (microbial... > Unclassified...
CTATGTAGATGATCAGGTCCGCAGAGCTCCACTTCGCCAGGGACTGCTGCGTCACGGTCTTTCCGGTGCCGAATCCCCCGGGAAGGACGGCCGCCCCTCCCAGCGGAATGGGGAAAAGGGTATCAAGTATCCTCTGCCCTGTTATCAGCGGAATTTCGAAAGGCAGCCGCTCCTGCACAGGGCGAGGTATCCTTACCCTCCATCTCTGGACCATGGAAAACTCCCTGCCGTCCTCCAGCCTCACCACCGGTTCCCTGGGCGAATATTCTCCCTCCGGAGCGCACCATGCCGCCCTGCCCCCTTTCTGGTCCGCCGGGACCATGACAAGGTGCCTGAAGGTGGGATTCTCCCCGACCGTCCCCATAATATCCCCCGGAGAGAGGATATCTCCGGGACTCACCGAGGGAGTGTAGGGATAGGTTCTGCTTCCGGTAATGGACTCAAGCCGGGCCCCCTTCGGGAGGAAAATGCCCTCCTTTCCGAGTACGCCGAGGGGCCTGCCGATACCGTCAAAAACGCCGCCCAGCAGTCCGGGGCCGAGGTCCACGGAAAGGAGGTCGTTTTCAAAAAACACCGGCGCGCCTGACGCCAGACCGTTCGTATCCTCGTAAACCTGGATCCTCACGGAGAATTCATCAACCCTGATCACTTCACCGAGAAGGCCTTCCTCCCCCACGCGGGCGACCTCGAACATTGAGGCAGGAACATCTGTCCTCACCGTCACCACAGGTCCGGAAACCCCGATCACCGTTCCTTTTTTCTCCATCCGTTCGGTCACCTCATTTCACTGCCTTCACAGGAAGGAAACTGTATCCACACAGGATCTCCCGATTTTTCCAGTTTTTTTCTCAAAGGTTCCTGGAGGCCGGCGAACCATCGCTCCTCCGCGACAACGAGCGCTGCCTTTTCTTTTCCAAGGGTCTCGAATACCCCGGAAAGATTCCCCGGAGACTCGCACGGAAGGGGAGAAAACCCCATGAGCGCCCATAAATCGACGAATACCTGGCTTCCCACCGCAAAAACCGCTCTTTCTTCCGCCATCGGGATCGCCCTCCCCTATTCCCCGGGCAGCAGGAGATGCCGCCCGATTTCCGCAGAGGGGATGTTCAGCGACAGCCCTGCTGCGATCATCGAGAGGTTCGCCCATTCAAGCTGAACCTGTGCCGCATATCCCAGGGAAACGTGAATGCCGAGGAGGTCTTTGCGGTAAAGCTTTTTCTGCCAGAGATGGAAAAGGCCCTGGAACTTCCGCAGGACAACGGAATCCGCCTCACTTTGTCCGCTCCGGAAGGGGAGCTCCCATCCGCTCTCTTCAAAAAGGCATTCCAGCGTCCCGCATTCCTCCAGTTTCAGGGGGGACAATCCCCACCCTCCGACGAGAAAAGACCTCACCCCGGACTCCAGTCCGGCGCCTGACCGGAACCAGGTACTCAGGTTCCAGGTATCGGTGAGCCTGCCGAGATATTCTCCCATCAGGCGCGCATTGGGGCCCTTCAGGGGCCTGAGTTGCTCCCTCCAGTAATCGAGCCATCCGGAATACAAAACACGTTCTGAAACTGAAAGAGAGCCCGTTTCGTAGAGCGTCCTGTATGCCTCGCCGAGAAGTGATGCCATGGCGTTTCCCTCTTCGTGACACCGAATCGCACCATCCGCGGGGTTGAAGCATTTATTCCACAGATCATCGTAGAAAGCCGTACCCGCAACGCAGTACATCCTCCACAGCGGCGGCTTTCCCCTGGCTTCTCCCGCCCTGGATGCACGCAAAAGCAGGCGGCCGTTCTCGAGATCCGCCATAGAGAGCAGAATATCAAAAAAAAGCCCGGCTTCGCCCCTTGCGAGGGAAGCCGTCTCAAGAAGAATATCAGCCGTTCCGGCGGCAAGGGCGTTTTCCACCCGGAACAGGACCGACGAACCTCCGATCGCGAGCTGTTCCCTGCACCGCATTCCATACATGCTCTCCAGAAGGAAAAGCTCAAGACCTTCAAGCGTTCCGCCGGCCAGCGTATAGAAAACCTTCCGTTCCAGCAGTTTTGTTCCCCTGGCACGGATAACGGCGTTCAGATATTCATAATTTGGAGATTCGGCTGTGGATTTCTGAAAAAGAGTCATTCATCAGCAGGGACAACCGTACAGAAAAGGAAGGGATCAATCTTCTCCACCTGGCCAGGAGAGTATTGTCCACGACCATATTTTCCGATACCGCCCGGCAACCACCCCATCCGTCAAGATTTTCCTCCCGTACCTCCACGCCTTCTTCGAATCCGCTTTCCATGGCGCCTGCAGAAAGCAGATCCATGTCCTGCGGCTCCACGAAGACAACTGCAGGCCTTCTGCAAACGCACAGTGCTTCTGCAGCGAGACGACGGAGGACCATGCCGTAACGCTCCCTTTCACTGCGCCGGATTTCCTCGATTCGCCCCCGGAGCGCATCCTCGAATCCGCTCCTTATTTTGGAGAATTCATCAAGAAACGAGGCTCTGGCAGCAGCATAGGAATCCTTGCTCTTTTCTCCCGCAAGGAAAAGGTATTTCCCCTCCTGCTCCTTACGGAGTTTCGAAACCCTCCGCAGAACAGACGTTCTCCTGTCGGCGATAAGTTCGGCAATTTCGTTGTCCCTTTGCTTCTCGAGGGATTCAACCTTCTGAATATGCTCCCTCCGAAGCGCCTCCCTGAAGGACGGCAGGTCTCCTTCAGGTGAAAGACCGGTCACGGGGCATGCCTCACGCAAACTGAAGAATCAGCATGATAGCCACGACGAAGCCGAGGATGACCATTGTCTCCGGGATCGCCTCCAGGATAATGATCGTTCCTCCGGTTTCCGGCTTCTCGGCCACCGTTCCCGCACCGGCGCTCCCTATCTTTGCCTGTGCGTATGCCGTAGCTATGGCAGGGATCGATACTGCGAGGGCAGCCGCAAATGCTATGAGTGCTTTTTCCACGAAGATCCGCTCCTCCGCTGAAATGGTTTGTATTCCTTTCCGTTGCCGGAATAAAACTTTCCAAAAAACTCTACGTAGTGCAGGCGGGCCGAATGCAGTCCCGATCCGCCGATCGCCAGTACAAAGTTGAGCAGGTGGATCATGAGCGCAAGAAAGATCCCGAAGAGAGAAAGCCCGAAGACATCCATGAACTTTGATGCCACAAGTGCGAGGATGGCCGACGATAGCCCTATTGCCGCGATTCTGACGTAGCTTATGATGTTGCCGATGCTTCCCAGTGTTTCGATGATGCCGCCGATCCCTCCTCCTCCGATGAGAAGGACCAGCCCCACCACCAGCAGGGATACGGGAAGAGTAAAAAAGCTTCCGGGAAGCTCCTGCTTCATCACCACAAGAGCCCCCACAAGGGAAAGAAGGACGGCGAGGTTTCCCGCCTTTTCCATCCACTGGTGCCTGTGCCTGTTTTTCACTCCCTGGTACACTCCTATAAGCAGGCCGAAGAACACGTGCGCAGCCCCCAGCGCTATGGTGAATACCACCACCGGCATAACGCTGACCGAGCGCTCCACCCAGAGCGGCTCAAGGTGAAACAGGCGGTGTCCCACATCGCCGAAGAACTCGCCCCATACCGCTCCCCAGACCAGGCTCCACAGTGACATGGAGAACAGGATCGCCCCTATGTCACGGATAAGAGGACTTTGCCCTTTCTTCAGCCGGATCGACAGCAGAAATATGATGAGGCCGTATCCCATGTCACCGATCATGCACCCGGAAAAGAAGGGGAAAAAGAGCGCTACGGCCGTAGTGGGATCGAAACCGGAATAGGAGGGCGGCCTGAGCAGCTTGAGAAAGAGTTCGAAGGGCGCCGACAGCCGACTGTTCATAAGAGCCGTGGGAACGCTGCTCCATTCATCCTCTCCCGGGCTTCGCCACTGGAGCAGCACATCGTCTCCGAACTTCTCCTTGAGGTGGGCAGCTGCAGGACCCAGTGCATCCTCGGGCATCCACCCCTGGAGGGAGAAGAAATCCCTTCCCGTCTCGAGGCGTGCCTCCACGGCAGCCTGCTCCGTCCGTTCGTCGATAAAAAGAAAAAGTGATGCGAGCCTCGGTCCCCATTCAACAGAGGTACGGCTGATATCAGAGGTGATGGTTTCTATCCTGGCCGAGAACTCCTCTGTCTTTTTTCCGAGGAAGGGAAGCGATTCTTCCGGCCGTATCTCCCCACAGAAATCAGGCAGCCTCCAGGGAAGGGCCTTCCATTTCGCAAGAACCGAAAAGACCGTTTCTTCACAGTTTCCGGGCACATGGAGAGCAAGTACGCCCAGGGAATCCCTACCCGGAAGAAAGTGGTGGCTCTCTGCAGTTTCACCTGCTTTATGGAGCTCCGCATTCACCTCGGCAAGAGCCTTCTGCAGGGAAGATTCCGGAATCCACCAGATCGAGAGCGGTTGAAGTCCATCCTCACTCCGCCTGAAAAAGGCCCCGAAGCGCTCGATGGCATCCCTGGCTTTTTTCGCCTTCCCCAGATTCTCCACGCACTGCGCCTTTTCCTCCTGCAGGGCTGCAAGCCTCCGGCCGAATTCCTCGAGGCTCCTGTCAATCTCACGGATCAGGTCTTCAGATGGAAGGCCGGAATAAAACGTTTCAGCCTCAAGGAGTTTGTCTTCTGTGACAGCATTCCACCTGTCCCATTCGAGGGACTCGATGAGGCCCAGGATCTTGCCCCTCAAAAGCCTGAGGCTGTTCAGCCTTTCTGTTTCCTCCCCGCCTTTCGGCGAACCGTGCTCCAGGTGCAGCACGCCGAGCATGTGGAGCTCCCCGATGATCTCACAACTCCGGCTCTGTACTCCCCAAAGTGAAAGACGGACCATATTCCGTATCATGACGTTTCCTCTCCAAGCACGAGCAGAAGGGCTTCGTTGAGAAGGGCTTCCATTTCCTCTCCCGTGAGCGTCTTTTCAGCAATTATCCTCCGCATTTCCCGGGCCTCTTCTGTGAGTCTCCCGTCAAGGGCCGTGAGCAGCTGTTCTTTTTCCGCCCATTCACCCTCAACCTTTTTTACCGTCTCCCGCTCCATCTCGGAAAGACGAAGGAGCGCCTCTTCTCTTGCGAGACGGCACTCCTGTCTTTTCTGTTCAAATTCAGCTTCAAGTTCGGCCTGGAAAAGGCGGATTTCTTCCTCTACGGAATCAAATACACTACTGCCGGCCTTCTGGTCATCGAGTTTCTTCACTGTCCTGCCTGCTTTCTTCCATAAGGAATTCACAGAAAGCCTCTCTGCTGATCATCCCCGCAAGCTTTCCGTCTTCGACTACAGGAAGCCTCTTGACTGACTTCCGTATCATGAGATCGGCTACTGCCATCAGGCTGGTATCAGGTTCCACGAAGATGGGCTTCCTGTTCATGAATTCACCGACCTTTTTACCGCCGAAGGACCGGAATCTTGACAGGAGGAAAAAGTCCTCGTCCTCGAGAAAGGAAGACCTGGCAAGAACTTCAAGGTAGGTAGGAACAGAGGCCTTGAGGATGTCCGATTCGGAGAGGAAGCCAACAAGGTTCCACTCCTCGTCGAGGACGGGGACACCCGGCAGGTTATGGCTGTACAGAACATGTATGGCATCATGGACCGTATCGTCCTCCATCACGGAAGTCAGGTCGTAATGCATGAGATCTTTGGCTGTGGTCTTCACCGGGGATCTCTTTTCTTCCTGTTGCGGTAAAGGCCGGCCCTGGTCAGGACAACTTTTCCGGCAAAACGGAGGAGGTCAAGATCCCTCTTCCACCTCCACGGTTCCTGTATAAGGCGGTAGAGCCATTCCATCCCGAGTTTCTGCCAAATCTCCGGCGCCCTTTTCAGCATCCCCGAGATGACGTCAAACGCACCTCCTACTCCCACGGCCACCAGGTTTCCCAGTTCCGCTGCGTTCTTGGCCACCCAGATCTCCTGCCTGGGGACTCCCATGGCGACAAAAAGGACCCTTGCCCCGCTTTTCCTGATATCCCGGGCGACAGAGATGTCATCGGGCTGGAAATAACCGTTCCGCCAGCCGGCGATGACGATCTCGGGGAACCGTTCCTTCAAGGCCTTCACTGCACCCTCAACTACGTGGGGTTTCGCCCCCAGGAGGTACACAGGCCACCCTTCAGAAGAGGCCATCCGTGCAAGCCTTGTCATGAAATCAATTCCTGCAACCCGCTCCTGCACGGGGGTGCCCAGGAACTTGAGCGCCCAAACGAGCCCCGCACCGTCAGCAAGCGTTAGAAATGAATTCCGGAGCGCGGAGGCGTATGCACCGTTCGTTTCCGCTTCCATGACGGCAAGGGCATTCACGGTGGACACCAGGGATACTCCTTCGGCGCCCGTAACCGCCGCCCGCGTCTTGGAGAGCGCATAGTCCATGGAAACATTGTCAACAGACGTACTCCATATTACGGGCTTCAGCTGCATGTCCCCATTCTCCTTCATATTCCGGATGAAAGGCGTGATCGTAAGTCCGGTGAAAAGCACGGTAACGCTCAGCCAGATCGTCATAAAAACAGAGTTCCCAAGCTGGGAAATGGCGATGGCCGCACCGCCCAGCGCACAGAGAGCGGTTATGAACCTCACCGCGCTGGGGTGGTCGAGCCCCCTGCTGATAAGATTTCTGTAGAGTACCGCCGCCCCACGTGATCTCGATGAGAAGGCCAGAGTCGCGAAATGGAGCGAGGCCTCCATGATCGGAATGGCGAAAAGCCCCAGGGGAAGGAGGAGAAGCGTGCTGAAGGTGATCCCCTTGCTCACTCCAAGTATGGACGTACCTGCGACGAGCACGCCCCACATAGCGGTGAGCGACTCTCCGATGCGGCGATACATGTGCCCGTGGCGGCTCCAGAAAACGCCCAGAAACGCCAGTCCGCACAGAGACATGAAGAATGCGTCAGCCAGGTCCTGACCGGAGAAGACAGTGGCAAGGAAAAGAAGGGAGAAGCTTATGGCCAGCAGGTGGCCGGCCATTCCGGGGATATTGTCCAGCTCCTGCAGAAGCACCGGGAAAACGGCAACCCACAGGGCCGTAACGGCTATCGACGTCCAGGGAGAGAAGTAAAAATACTGTCCGTCCGGCAGGGCGAAGTAGGTGATCCTCGGGCCTGCCGCGGCGAACAGGAGGCCTATTCCCAGGTATGCAAGCTTCCACGACCAGTGAGGCCGTGTATGCTGGAACGTGCCCGCCATGGAAGCGAATACAGCCATCCCCACGATGAAACGCGAAACATCGCTTCCTGCCCAGAGGGCGGAAAGCAGCCACACGGAAACCAGCGCAAGGTCCCGGAAATAATTGTACTGCGCAATGTCCATGCGGCTCCTGCAGGTGCGCTGCAGAAGAAAGCAGACCACCACGGCGGGCAGAACAAATGAAAGAACCTGTACCATGTATGTCTCCGCAATAAGTATTTGTGAAACCTCCCTGATAAAAAGGGGTCTGTTCCTGATTTTACCAGTTTATTTTAATAATTTCCAGTCCCTGGAATCATTCAGCCTTTTATTTCCGTTGCCCCGCCCATATACGGTACCAGGACCTCAGGAATCCCGACGGAGCCGTCCTCTCTCTGATAGTTCTCGAGGACCGCGATGAGAGTCCTTCCGATAGCGATTCCCGATCCGTTCAGCGTGTGGACGAAGCGGAGTTTTCCGCCGTCCTTCGGACGGAACCTGGTGTTCATCCTGCGTGCCTGGAAGTCCTCGCAGTTGCTGCATGAACTGATTTCCCGGTATTTATGCTGTGACGGAAGCCAGACTTCCACGTCATACGTCTTGCTGGAGCCGAAGCCCATATCACCCGTGCACAGGCAGATGGTCCTGTGGGGGATCCCGAGGGCACGCAGCACTTCTTCGGCGTTGTCCGTAAGCTTCTCGAGCTCATCGTAGCTCTCCTCGGGGGTGGTGATCTTGACCATTTCCACCTTGTCGAACTGGTGCTGGCGCAGCATGCCCCTCACGTCACGTCCATATGCGCCGGCCTCCCGGCGGAAACAGGGAGTATATGCCGTATAGTACAGGGGAAGCATGTTCTCCTCCAGAATCTCCTCCGCATGGAGATTCGTGAGAGGCACCTCCGCGGTGGGGATAAGCCAGAGGTCGTCGTTTTCGCATTTATACAGGTCATCGGCGAATTTCGGAAGCTGCCCCGTACCCGTCATCGTTTTGCTGTTCACCATGAAGGGCGGCTGGATCTCACGATACCCGTGCTTTTCGGTGTGAAGATCGAGCATGAAGTTCAGCAGGGCCCTCTCAAGCCTCGCACCCATTCCCTTCAGTACGGTGAAACGGCTCTGTGAAAGGGAAGCCCCCTTCTCGAAATCAAGAATGCCGAGCGCCTCCCCGATGTCCCAGTGAGCCTTAGGTTCGAAGTCAAAACGCTTTGGTTCGCCCCATCGCCTGACCTCGGGGTTGTCGTTCTCGTCCTTTCCCACCGGAACTGAATTATGGGGACGGTTCGGAAGTGAAAGAAGCATGTCGGAAATCCCGGCGTCCAGCTCGGTTATACGGGCATCGATCTCCTTCACCCGTTCGCCCAGGGACCGCATCTCCTCCATTATGGGCGCTGCATCCTCGCCCCTGGCCTTTGCGGCGCCGACCTTCTTCGATCCTTCGTTCCTCCTGGCCTTCAGGTCCTCCGTTTCGGTCAGGAGTGCCCTTTTCTCCTCATCCATTGCCAGAAGCGGGCCGATGTCCATGTCATTGTTCCGGTCGGCGAGAAACTTCCTCACCTCATCAGGGTTCGAACGGATCCACCGCAGATCAAGCATTTTCTTCCTTCTCCTTTCCAATACGCAGTTCCTTCATAACATTTGCCATTTCGATAGCGGCGAGAGCAGCCTCTGCTCCCTTATTTCCGCCCTTGCTGCCCGACCTCGAGACGGCCTGGTCCATGGTGTCCGTCGTCAGAACACCGAACGAGACGGGAATGCGCTGCGTCAGCGACACGGACGCGAGCCCCTTGGACATCTCCGCCGACACGTACTCGAAATGGGGCGTATCCCCGCGGATAACAGCACCGAGAGCTATGATGGCATCGTACCTGCCGCTCAGGGCCGCCTCCTTCGCCGCAAGGGGAAGCTCCCACGCTCCCGGGACCCTGACCACGTCGATGGAATGATGGCTCACCTCGTGGCGCAGGAGCATATCCTTCGCCCCTTCCAGCAGCTTGTCGCTGAAAATGCTGTTGAATCTCGACACGAGGATGCAGAACCTGAGGCCTGCCCCGGTCAGATTTCCCTCGATAAATTTCATGCAGCCAGCTCCTTTCAGGCTTTTTCAGCTCAAAATGTCCCGGACATGGAACAGGTGTCCAAGCTTCGATTCCTTCGTTCCCAGGTATCGCTCGTTGTACTGGTTTGGCGGGATAATCAGGGGGATCCGCTCAACGATCTCCAGCCCGTACCCCTGGAGCCCCACAACTTTCCTTGGGTTGTTGGTGATCAGCCTGATGCTCTGGACCCCGAGATCGAGGAGGATCTGGGCCCCGATGCCGTAATCCCTGAGATCCGCGGGGAAGCCCAGCGCCGCGTTTGCTTCCACCGTGTCCAGCCCCTTCTCCTGCAGCTGGTAGGCCTTGAGCTTTTCGGCGATACCGATGCCCCGCCCTTCCTGGCGCATGTAGAGGAGCACGCCCTCCCCTTCCTTTTCGATCATCTCCATGGCGTGGGCCAGCTGCGGCCCGCAGTCGCATCTCAGGGAACCGAACACGTCGCCGGTGAGACACTCCGAATGGACCCTGACCAGGATATTCTTCTTCGAGTGCACGTTTCCCTTCACAAGAGCCATGTGGACATGATCGAGATTGTCATCGTTTATGTTCCTGTAGGCGTGTGTCGTGAAAAAGCCGTGGGACGTCGGCATCTCCACTTTGGCGATCTTCTCCACAAGCTTCTCCCGCTTGCTCCTGTAGGCGATCAGGTCCTCTATGGAGATGATCTTCAGCCCGTGGGCGGACGCGAACTTCAGAAGGTCCGGAAGGCGGGCCATTGTTCCGTCCTCGTTCATTATCTCGCATATCACCCCGGCGGGAGAAAGCCCGGCGAGACCTGCGAGGTCCACGGCCGCTTCCGTATGCCCCGCGCGTTTGAGCACGCCGCCCTGCTTGGCTGCCAGCGGAAACATGTGCCCGGGCCTGTAAAAGTCATCCGGTGAAGCTGACGGGTCGGAAAGCCGAAGGGCCGTCCTTGCCCGTTCCTCGGCGGAAATGCCGGTGGTGCAGCCTTCCTTTGCGTCCACGGTGACAAGAAAAGCCGTTCCGTGCTTGTCCGAGCCGTTCCTCACCATGGGGTCAAGCTGAAGCCGGACGACGATATCGTGCCCGAGGGGAACGCACACAAGCCCCCTTGCAAACCGCACCATGAAATTGATCGCATCGGTGTTCACCTTCGAGCCTGCCATAACGAGGTCGCCCTCGTTCTCACGGCAGTCGTCGTCCACCACAATAATCATTCTTCCGTTCCGGATATCCTCCACCGCATCCTCGATGGAGCTGAAAACCGGAGTGTTGCCGCTGCACTGCCCGGAAAGGGTATCCATAAAAAAGCCTCCTGTTTTTCTTATATCCAGCCGGCTTCCCGCATAGCATCGCGGGTAAGGGACCCGGACGTCCCTTTCGAAGGGGAACCCCCCCCTCCTTCGAGAAACCTGCGGACGTATTTTCCGAGTATATCAGTTTCCACGTTCACTTCGTCGCCCTTCCCGAGGCCGCCGAGAGCAGTGCCCTCCAGGGTGGCAGGAATCAGGCTCAATGTGCAGGAAAGTCCTGAATACCGGGCGATGGTCAGACTCACACCGTCTATGGCGATCGATCCCCGGGGAACGATCATGGCGGCAGCCTCATCATCGAGGAGCACCGTGAGGAGGTATCCCTCCCTGTCCCGGGAAACGTCCTGCACGATCCCGATCCCGTCCACGTGGCCGGTGACCATGTGCCCGTCAAGCCGACCGTCGGCCCGAAGCGCCCTTTCAAGATTCACTTTCGCCCCCGGGCGGACGTTCCTGAGCTTGGTCTTCTTTATCGTTTCAGGCATGACATCCACTGAAAAAACTTCCCCGCTGATTCCCGAAACCGTCAGGCATGCGCCGGAAACCGCGACGGACTGTCCGTGGGCAAGGCTTCCGCTGAATGATCCCGCGCGGATGGAAATTATAGTATACACCCCTCCGGGGCGGACCGAAACAACGGATCCTATAGTCTCTACAAGGCCGGTGAACATTCAGGCACCCCCTCGACGAGGAAATCCCGGCCGATCTGCCGGACGGAGCACTCCTTCAGCATTATCGTCTCCTCCATGGAAGCAAAGGAAAGGGGGCCCGAGAAGGGCCTGTTCATTCCCATGATCCTCGGGGATACAAACAGAGAGACGGAATCCACCGCCTGCTCCCGAAAGAAGGAGGCTATCACCGACGGTCCTCCCTCCACGAGAACGGAACAGATCCCCCGTTCCGCGAGCGCCGAGAGCACACAGGGGATAGATAAACCCCGTTCCGCCACGGGAACCGGGATTACATCCATTCCCAGGCTTTCAGCACACTTGCGCTTTTCTTCTTCCACATCCGGGGCGACGAACACCATGGTTCCCTTTCGGGCCACTTTCGCACCGGACGGAATGGAAAGATTCGAATCCAATACTATTCTCAAGGGCGATTCTCCGCAAGTGGACCGTATCGTAAGTTCAGGGTCATCAGAGAGGATCGTGCCGCATCCGACGAGGATGGCATCGTGCCGGGACCGAAGCAGGTGGGCGGCTTCCCGGGCATCGGGACCGGTGATCCACTTGCTCTCGCCGCCCCGGAGGGCCATGCCTCCGTCCAGGCTGACGGCACCCTTTACCGTCACCCATGGTCTTCCAAGGGTCACCCTCCGGATGAACCCCCGGTTCAGCCATCGGCATTCCTTTTCCAGGATGCCGGTGCTCACGTCCACTCCTCCGTTCCGGAGGATCGCTGTTCCCCTGCCGCTCACACGTATGTCCGGATCCTCCATTCCTGCCACGACCCTGGAGACTCCCCTTTCCACGATCAGGGGCGCGCACGGTGGCGTCCGCCCGAAATGGGAACAGGGCTCAAGGTTCACGTACAGGGTCGCCCCGGATGCATCCCCTGTTTTCCCGAGGGCGGCCCGTTCGGCATGGTCCTCTCCGCAGCAGGAGTGATATCCCTCAGCCAGGACCTTCCCGTCCCGCACGATAACGCATCCCACCATGGGGTTCGGCGACGTCCTTCCCGTGCCCCGAAGCGCAAGGCTCAGGGCCATTCTCATGTAATATTCGTCAATTATCCGCTGTTTCAGGCTCACTGAAATTCTCCTTAAGCACTTCAAGGATCTTCCCCGCTACAGCGGGTCCTATGCCGGGAACTGTGGTCAGCTCCTCCACAGTAAGCCCCGCAATGTTCCGGGCGCTTCCGAACCGGCCGAGCAGCTGAGCGGCCCGGTGCTTCCCGATTCCGGGCACGTCCTCGAGTATGGACCTGCGCAGCCTTCCCGAACGGGAGGCCCTGTGGCTCTCGATGGCATACCTGTGTGACTCGTCCCTGACCCTCTGAAGCAGTCTCAGGGCCGAATCGGAAAAATCGAGGCGAAGCGGTTTTCCGTCTGGTTTATGGTATATCAGTTCCTCTTCTTTTGCCAGGGAAGCGGCGGGCAGGTCACCGAGCCCCAGCCCGTCCAGGGCTTTGCGGGCGAATTCCAGCTGGACCGGCCCCCCGTCGATCAGCACAAGCTGCGGCAGCGGCTCGTTTCCCTTCAGGCACTGGCCATAGCGTCGCGTGACGGTCTCCTCCATTGACCGGAAGTCATCCACACCCTCAACGGTCTGTATTTTGAACCTCCTGTAGAGCGAACGGTTCGGCGCACCCTGTTCAAAGACCACAACCACGCCGTAGGTTTCCCTGCCCGACATATGGGAAATATCGAACCCGTCTATCCTCCACGGGATCACGGGAAGCCCGAGCACCTGCTGAAGCCTGTTCAGGCACTGCCACATGTCGCCGTCGAAATCCTCCCTCAGGGGCGAGGAAATGCGCTGCCGGGAGATCCTCCATATGGCCCGTATGGTGTCCCGGAGCCTGGCGGCCTCTTCAAAATCAAGGGACTTCGCTGCCCGCTCCATCCTGTGTCTCAAGCGCTCCACCACTTCCGACGACTGGCCCCGCAGAAGCAGAATGACGTCATCGACCCGTTCGCCGTACTCCTGCTGCGTCACCAGCCCCGCACAGGGGGCGAGGCATCTCCCCAGGGAATAGTGAAGACAGGGTCTTCCGTTTTTCCCCGGTTTTGCCGGGTCGATCTCCCTCGCGCAGATCCTCAGGGGGAAATATCGCTCAATGAGCCTCAGCAGCGACCGCACATCCCCCGCACTCACGTAGGGCCCGAAATACAGCGCGTCATCCTTGCCCTTCTGGCGGGTCACCACGATACGGGGGAACGGTTCCGAAGTGATCTTGATGTACGGATACCGGTCCGCCATCTTCAGTTCAACGTTGAAAAAGGGGCTGTACTTCCTGATCAGCTTTGCCTCGAGTATCAGGGCCTCTACCTCGGACTCAGTCCGGATGACGGAAATATCCTCTATGCACTGCACCAGCTTGCGGAGGCGGGGGGACGCGAAGGAATCATGGCGGAAATAGGACGAGACCCTCTTCCTGAGAGATTTCGCCTTGCCGACATATATGACCTGTCCGTCACCATCCCGCATCAGGTAGACCCCGGGACGGTCGGGCATTTTTTTCAGAAGCCCGGTAATTTTTCCGCTCGCCACGTCTTCCTCCGCTGCAAATGTTCTGTAGGCATACGTGCGTATTGTACGGTAAAATCGGTTAAACAACAATAAAATACCGTCTACTTAAGGTTCCGACAGTTTCACTCCCCCGGAAAACGAAGGTTTTCCCCGTGCCGCTGAAACCGGCCTGCATACCTTCCCCTGTGCTCCGGGCAAAAAAAGAGATATAATAAATCAGTTTGGAAAATTTGTTCATTAAGGAAATCCCGGCACCCGAATACCCTAAACGCACTTTTCTTTTTCCTGCCGGGGAGGGTGAGAAATGTGATTCCTGCACGCCCTTTCGCTTCGTTCCCGCCTGACGTTTGTTTCGCCTGTAATCGGTCCTGGTGCTGCGGTGCAGGATGAAGAGGAGGGAGAGAACCGTGATACGGAAATCCGGTCGTTTATTTTTGTGCGGGGTGATATTGTTATCGGCCGCCGGGGCAGTCCTCTTTTTCCCCGACGAAGGCGCGTGTGAAACAGTCAATGCCGGCGGCATAGAATTCACCATGCCGGCCGGGTGGGTCCCGAAATCGGCACCTGGCGTCAAAGCCGCTTATGACCTCTTCTTTCAGGGAAAACCCTATGCGGAAATGTACCTGTCGGAAGAAACACTCAACGAGCCGAAGACAGCAGCGCAGGTACTTGAGGACGGGATCAGGAAAAATTCCGGAAACCTGAACAGTTACCGGTCCCTGGGAAGCAGCAATGTCAGGATTGCAGGTACGGACGGAGCGGTCCATGACTTTTCATACCACATCCCACAGACTGCGGTCCAGTTCACGGGCCGCGTACTTGTACTCGTAGTCAGCGATACAGCCTATTCTTTTTTCTTCAACACCACATCCGGCTACTTTCCATATGTCAAAGGCTCCTTCGATGAGATCGCCGCATCCGTACGGGCCGTGGAAAAACCCGCCCCGGCCCAGGTCCAGGCTGAACCTGCAGCCCCGGCAGCCGCCACACCCGGGGTTCAGAGGATGGTTGAAGAGCACTGTTTTCTTCTCGACCTCGCACCCGGATGGAAGGATGCTCCTGTCCCAGGAGGAGCCAAATACAGGCTTTACAACACTCAGGGCAACTACCTTGCAGGATTCTATCCCTACGGAAAAAATGATCTGGATCAAACCATAGCCGTCATGTGCCTGCCCATAAATGAAGCCCCGCTGCCGGCAGTATTGAACAGAAAAGTTGCAGAGATCAAACGGGACACTAATTACAAGGAATACCGTGAGATCATGACTGAAAACCGTACGATCGCCGGATGCCCCGCGCTCGTCCATGATTTTTCCGTCAATGCAAGCGGAAGTACCCTGGTAGAAAGGTTCTGCCTGATTGCCGTCAAAGACAGGCCTGACGAGGGGTCGATACTGTACCCCCCGTCTATCTACAACTTCATGTTTTGGATAGGTGAAAAAAGATACGAAGAATCAAAAAAGGAAATCGACGCGCTTCTTGCCACGGTTAGGCTTAAAACACCCCTTCCGGTCCAGGAGGCGCCTGCGGCACCTGCCGTTCCCGGTCCGACCACTGCTGCACCCGAAGGCGGCCAGCTTCCCGAAGTGCCTGAACAGGAACTTCCTGAACTGGGCGGGGAGGAAGATGAAGGGGTATTCCATGGTCCCGGAGGCACGTTCACAGTCACGCTCCCGGAGGGATCCATCCCCGACAGGGAACTGAAGCCCGTCTTCGCCGGAGGTCCCGGAAAAGCCTCGACGTACACCATCCCCGGGAAAGAAGGCACGGTTATAGTTCTGAACACTTCCGGATCAGATGCTGACGGGATAGTCTACCGCAACACCCTGTCGGAAAAACTGAACGCCAGGCTCAGCAGTGATGCGGCCTGGACCGTGGAGGGCAGGGATGTCCCGGTAAGAATATTTACGACCGCCGACGGCCGCGTTCTTGCAGCCGCTCTCTTTCCCCATCACGGCTTTTTTATCGGCGTGCTCCTTCCCAGGGGGGAATACAACGAAGCCAGGGAATGGATCAGGGACATGATAATGAGCGTGAAGAAAAAATAACAAGCAGCGCCTGTGAGCACTCACTGGACAGGTGAATACCGCCTGCGGGGAACGCTTCCCGGATCCACGGACCTTTCAGGAAAAAGGGCGTGCTTTGGGGCATATACTGCCTGTACGCCCGGAAAGGTTCCGCCTGCCTCCCTTTTCTTTTTTGGTGAAACAGGTATACTCTTTTATGAAAAACAGAAATTCCTTTGGTCTGAACTTATGCAAAAAGGCCGTCCAAACCGGGCATACAGTGCCGTCTACACACAGTTCGCAGCACTTTTAGACTTCATCACACTGAATGCACCCCCGGCCGAAGGCCGCTGAACGCATCAGGATTTCGACCGCAAAGCATTTGGAGGTGCTGATAATGAGCCTTGTTCTCTACAATGACCTGACACGCAGGAAAGAACCCTTTGTACCCGTAAAGGAAGGGCACGTGGGCTTCTACAGCTGCGGCCCCACTGTCTATGATTATTTCCACATCGGCAACGCCAGGCCTTTCATCGTTTTCGACGTTCTCCGCCGGTATCTCGAGTATATCGGGTACACGGTGACATTTGTCCAGAACTTCACCGACATAGAGGACAAGATGATCACCCGTGCCAACCGCGAGGGTATCACTGTCCGGCAGCTGGCTGACCGGTTTATCGAAGAATACTACAGAGACGCTGACGCCCTTGGCGTCCGAAGAGCGAGCCACAACCCCCTCGCCACCGAGCACATGGATGAAATCATCCATCTCGTGAGCGCCCTCATCGAAAAAGGGCATGCCTACGAAGTGGACGGGGATGTATTCTTCGACGTGAGCAGTTTCCCGAAATACGGTTCCCTCTCGAAGCAGAGCATCGAAGAGCTTCAGTCAGGCGCCCGCATCGAGGTGAACGAGCGGAAGCACCATCCCCTGGACTTTGCCCTCTGGAAGTCGAAGAAGGAAGGCGAACCTTCATGGCCGAGCCCCTGGGGCGAGGGAAGGCCAGGCTGGCATATCGAGTGCAGCGCCATGTCCATGAAGTATCTCGGCGACACCCTCGACATACACTCCGGGGGCACGGACCTCACCTTCCCCCACCATGAGAACGAGATCGCCCAGGCGGAGGCCGCCACGGGAAAGCCTTTTGCGAAGTACTGGATCCACAACGGCTATCTCCTCATCGACAAGGAGAAGATGTCCAAGTCGCTCGGAAACTTCCTCACGGCAAGGGCAGCACTTGAAAAATATCCCGGACGATCGATACGCTTCTTCATGCTCAGTGCCCACTACCGGTCGCCCATAAACTTCTCTGAGGACAGCCTGCTCCAGGCCAAAAGCGCCATGGAACGGCTCGATAACTGCTGGTCCGACCTCCGTTATGCCATGGACAACAGGAAGAAAACTGACGGAAGCGGCAGCCCGGAAATTATCTCCGCGTTTCCGGCTCTCGAGGAAAAATTCAGGACGGCAATGGACGACGACTTCAACACCGCAGCTGCCATCGGCATCCTCTTCGACGGCGTCAAGACCGTAAACACCTACCTGAAGGAAAATGAAACCCTTGACGGAAAGGTTCTCGAGGCCGCAGTGGAATTCTTCCGCAAGCTCGACTCTGTTATGGGCATCCTTCCGGCCGCGGAAGCCTCTGAGGAAAGCGCTGAAATAGAGACGCTCATCGCGGAACGGAACGAGGCACGGAAAAAGAAGGACTTCAGGAGATCAGACGAGATACGGGACAAACTGGCCGCCGGAGGAATCCTGCTCGAGGACACCCCCGACGGCACCAAGTGGAAGAAAAAAGCATAACACTTCAGCGGGCGGGATTTTTCCCGCCCTTTTTCATTCTCCTCTGAAGAAGCAGCACAAGGGGCACACCGAGAAAATAGCAGGCGGCGACCTGCCCGAGCCCGACATACATGGCGCATGCAGGAAACGGCACATCCATGATCACGGAAAGATAGCCCCCCACGACGACCATGTTTACAACCACCGGAGGCAGGGCCGCCAGGTACACGTTGGGCATCCGTGCAGTAAGAAGAGCGGCGATAAGCGTTGCGGAACTGCCCATAACCACGTCCGGGATTCCGAATCCGCCGATGAAATTGGCGATAAAGCACCCGATGAAAAGCCCCGGAACCGCCTGGGGCATGATATACGGGAGTACTGTCAGAGCCTCGGATATCCTGACCTGTACCTGCCCGTAGGATATCGGGGCGAACAAAAGGGTGACCACAGCGTACACAGCGGCTACAAGCCCTGAAACGGCAAGGGACCGCACTGAAAAAAGGCTGGTATCTCTCATCTTTCTTTCCGGTTTCACTCCTTCACTCTTCCTGCTCCCGTTCCCTGCGCCCCTTCAGCAGCGGCACGAACCGGCAGTAATCATGCCAGGTATCATCATAGGTCCTGTCGCGTATTTTTACCCTGAGCAGCATCCTCTGCCCTCCCGAAGCAACTGAAAGAGGTACCACAAGCCGCCCTCCCGGAACAAGCACCTCTGACCACCAGTCCTCCAGCTCGGGAGCAGCCGCAGTTACAAGCACCCCGTTGAAGGGACCTTCCGGCCTTCCGCCTTCAGTTCCGTCGGACCACAGGACCTTCACGGCATATCCAAGCCCGGCAAGCGCCTTCTCCGAATTCCCGGCCAGGGTACGGATCCTCTCGAGGCTGGTGACTCTTGCCCCCATGGCTGCAAGTACCGCCGACTGGTAGCCGGACCCGGTACCTATCTCAAGTATTTCTTCCCCCTCTTCGGGCGAAAGAAGCTCCGTCATCTTCGCCACAATATAGGGCTGGGAAATGGTCTGATCCTCGCCGATGGGAAGGGGACTGTCGATCCACGCGCTTTCCTCGAGGGAAGGGGGAAGAAACAGATGCCTCGGTACCGACATCATGGCCTTCAGCACTCCTTCCGACCGTATCCCCCGGGCCGCGATCTGCTCCCTTACCATCCTTTCGGCCATGTTCTGCCATGGAGTCATGACTATACCTCCCCGTCGCGCAGAAATGTACGGATGTATTGTATCATGGACGGAAAAGAGGGGCATTTGATCCATTTCAGCTGCAAAAAACCGCCCTCCTTTGAGGAGGGCGGCCCCTATTTCTTCGTCTGCTTTCTGAAAAGGAAAAGCAGCGGTATCGCAAGGGCAAGTACCAGTGGAGACGTCCCGGCGGCGCTGCATCCGCCGCCGCCTCCTTCGGAACCAGTTCCCGGATCTGAAGGAGGAGGTGGCGGCGGTGTTTCCTTTTCGATATCGGAAGTAAACGCCTTGATGCACACGTTCGTTCCGGGCAACGAAACAGTTATATCCGACCAATTTTTCCCGTCGGAACTCACAAAGCTCTGCCCTCCTGCTGCGATCGCCTTCTCACTGTATCCCGCAATCGGCATCTCAACAGGGACAGGATACCGGTACCCGGGTGTCGTCAACCTCACGACAACTGCAAAGCGGCTTCCATTTTGAAGCGGGGTATCCGGGAATCTGACCGTATGATATCCGGCTGCAGCTAAGGTGCCTTCTTTCTCCGCAGCGAGCACGCCTTTTCTGGGAGAACCGGAGGAGAGAAAGAGGTCTGTCCATACTTCTACCCTGAAAACGGCGTTAGAGGCACCTGCATAAAACGAAACAGCCTTCAGGACTTCCGCAGCATCAGAACGGGAAGAACCTGAAGCCTGGAAAACGTTGGCAAACCAGGCTGTTTCCGAGGGAACCGGGGCAAAATTCCCGGTCCATCCGAGAGGATCGTATTGATAAATCTTTTCGAAGTTGCCCGAATCATTCCCCAGGAAAACAGCCGGGGCCATTATATTGGGGTCACAGTAGGAAAGCCAGAAGTAACCTCCGTCCCCCCATTTTTCCCCCCAGCTGTTTTTCACAAGCCATGCCCCGTTCGAGGGAGCGGGGGTATTGAAGTTATAGCGGGAAAAATCGTCATTCCAGCCTGCAAGAGTAACACTATGCCCTCCCGTCGCGGTTGCAGACGGAACATAAAAAGACGCGTAGGTCTCATTGTACGGAGAATAGTTGACATCATCCCATTTAATCGAAACTACCACCGCCCCGTAGGTCATTATGGCATTTTTAAGCGCCTTTTCATCGATCATGCCTCCAAGGAACAAAACATTTTCCAGGTGAACGGAAACCGGGTCCGAGGACAGGGGAACAGTTCCTTCGGGCCAGGGACGTGTATTCTGATACGGGCGGTCAGCCTCGTCAACCGCTCCGGTCCATCGTGACAGGATCGCCGTTGACATCCACGCTTCTCCGCCCTGGTCAAACACAGGATCAAAATATACCCCCAGACGTGACTGGGTGAACCCGGTAAGCATGTCTCCTGCATCTTTATATGCAAAATAGGCAAGATGCCATTCCGACAGGTCCTTTGTACCCTTCCCGGCCTTCAGAAGGGATGATTCCAGAGATGCCATCGCTCCGAACGCCCAGCAGGTTCCGTAAGGGGTCTGGTCCTTCACGGGAGTAACATACCCGTAATCCCTGAGATCATATGATGGAGGAAGAACCCTGTCTTTTCCCGGATCATCCATCGATGTCGGCGGAAGTACGTGCGACAGGTCAACAGGTGAAGGAATCCATCCTGTCGGCATACGGGAAGACGCTGCCAAAGAATTAGCGCCCTGGATGCCGGTAGCAGATCTCCGGTATTCCAGAAATTCAGGGTTGAGCGGAGCTTTTCGGCCCGTTTCCGCAAAAACAGCACCTGAACCGGAGATACAAAAAACAATACAAAACCAAAATAAAGGCCATTTCAGTCTTTTTTTTCTTCCCATGCCCCAAAGAACCTCCCCCGCTTCCGGTCTTCGCCGGGAAAAATATTAAAAAGCCCCACTTTCATTGCAGCCGTCCATTTCCCATGAATAATCCGTGAAAAAAACCGCCACAGATTCAGGAAAAAAAGATTACGAAAACTCAAGCCAACTTTTCTCCGGTCCTGAACATCCCGGAACCCCACATATTCTACCGGTACCTGCATGAAAGACTGATTTCAGAACGCTGAATATTTTCATAAATCACCGTTTTTTCTGATTCACACACCGTAAATCTGCATTAGAGCTTTTTCTTTTCTGCAGAGTCTTTCAGCTTCTTTTCTTGATTTATCAGACAGGATCACATCTCTTTCAGCCAGACCGTTACCTTCACCACCATTTCCGGGAATCATGACAAACCGTGACAAAACGGAAATACCTCTGCGCAAAAAAGCAACTTTTTCCGTGTCCTTTTCAAGAAGCGCCTTAAGAAGAAGCACAAAAAGAGCGGCTTCAATATCATGAGCCGGGTGAGGCAGTACAGATTGACTTTGTATGAGAGAGGGACTGGTTTTTTGAAGAGTTTTCAGATAATCCCAAGCGGCGGTTCCTGCCCATCGGATGATGATGCGCTGCTGTTCGTATTTCATGTAGATAATGCTTCTGCATCCGATCCTTTTCATGAGTCCAAGGGGATCGCTTTCAGCTTCTTTTCTGAGTTCGTCTATCCTCTTCCCGAATTTTTCCTCTGAATATCTATATCCCATTAACCGAATGCCTCCTGTTTCGGCATGTCCTTGCACGATTGCCGAAACTATGGAAGAAGAAAGATTGCGACAGCACCCCATAAATTTCTTCATGCAGATAGTGGATTTGAACAATGGCGGAGGCGTTTGGGATACGAAGCAATTCTTCCGTGTAGTTGTAATCCCCGCCTGACTGTGTTTCAAGTCTCTACAGCAAGTAAGTGTAACAGCCTGTAAAGCGGATTGCAAGTACATTGTCGACAAATTATCAGGATGCAGGAAAAATGTCCACTTAAAAAAACAGAAACAATACAGTGAAAATTAAATATCACTTAACAACCTTCCGACAGTTCGTATACTGGATGCAAGATCACAGGCTTCCAGAAAATCGAAAAATCAAGGGGAAAATTTAAATGAAAAAGCGATGACAGGTATGCCATGCCCTGTTTTGCCCTGATACTTGGAATAGCCCTAACAGTAACTGATTTCGTCAAGTCCGGAGAAGTGGCCGATACATAGGCCAAGGCCGGGGCCAACATACTTACCGGCTCTTCGCCGCAGGCCCCGACACTCTGCGGACCCTGGAGGACCGCAGAGACGCCACTGTCTGGCGGGACCTCGGGTGTTTTTTCGGTTATTTTCTGAAAAGGAAAAGCAGCGGTATTGCAAGGGCAAGTACCAGTGGAGACGTCCCGGCGGTGCTGCATCCGCCTCCCCCTCCTTCTCCTCCGGAATCCGGACTTGAAGGAGCCGAAGGTGGTGCTGCAGTTACTCTATCCGAAGTGAACGCCTTGATGCAGACATTGGTTTCCGGTAATGGACCGGTGATGTCCGACCATGCAGCCCCGTCAGAACTTGCATAACTCTGCCCGCTGCCCGCTGTTGCCTTCTCGCTGTATCCCTCTATCGGCATTTCAACGGGAACAGGATACCTGTATCCGGGGGTAGTCAGCCGAAGAACGATTGAAAAGCGGCTTCCTTCCTGCAATACTGCTTCAGGAATCTTCACCGTGTGATACCCTGCAGCCGGAAGCACACCTTCCTTTTCTGCAGCCGGCACGCCATTTCTTGGGCTGTTGAAAGGAGTAGAGAGGTTGGTCCGGACTTCGATTCTGTAGGAGGTTCCAGAGGCTCCGGCATAAAACGAAACTGCCTCCAGGACTTCCACACTGCCTGCTTCGGAGGGGCCTGCCGCCTGAAAAACGTTCGCAAGCCAGGCAGTTTCAGAAGGTACAGGAGCGAAATTTCCCGTCCATCCATTGGGATCATATTGATACACTCTTTTGAAGTTTGTCCCGTTGCTTCCAAGGAAAACGGCCGGGGCCTTGATATTCGGGTCACTGTAAGAGAGCCAGAAATATCCACCGTCTCCCCATCTCTCTCCCCAGCTGTTTTTCACAAGCCAGGCCCCTTTTGAAGGGGGGACGGTGTTGAAGTTCGTGACGGGGTAATTGTCATCCCAGCCGGCAAGAGTTACAGCGTGCCCTCCTGTCGAGGTTTTCTCCGGAATATAGAATGACGAGTGGGTTTCATTGTAGGGGGAGTAGTTTACACTGTCCCATTTCATCGAGACAACCACAGCACCGTAGGTCATTATGGCATTCTTCACTGCCGGTCCATCGAACGTTCCCCCAAGGTACAGGACATTCTCCAGGTAGACCGAAAGCGGGTCTGAAGGCAGGGGAGCAGCATTTGCAGGCCATGGCCTTGTACTCTGGTACGGGCGGTCGCTCTCACTCACGGCTCCTGTCCATCTTGAAAGGATGGCTGCCGACATCCAGGACTCTCCGCCCTGGTCAAATATCGGGTCTGAGTAGGGCCCCAGGGAATCCGGTGTGAACCCGGTCAACATGTCCCCTTCATCCTTGTAGGCGAAATAAGCGAGGTGCCATTCAGAAAGATCTGCATTCCCCCTGCCGGCCTTCAGCAACGAAGATTCAAGAGAAGCCATTGCTCCGAAAGACCAGCATGTACCGTATGGCCCCTGGTCCCGAACGGGGGTCACGTGACCGTAACTCCGGAGATCGTAGGCAGATGGCGCCGCCCTGTCAGTTTGCGCCGCAGCGATCATTTTCGGAGGCTTTACATGTGAAAGGTCAAGAGGAGATGGAACGTATCCTGTCGGCATTCGGCCTGCTCCTGCTGTTGTCTGGATCAGCAGGCCTTCCGGAGAAAGCCCGCGGTGCCGGAGAAACTCAGGGTTCAGCGGAGCCACCTGGTTCGTGCCCGCAAAAGCTCCTGTATACATGAAGCAAAGGATACACAACATAACAGAAGACACGAATGCCAATTTTCTTATTTTCATACCCGAAAAAAACCTCCCTGGTCCCGGTATTTTCCGGGAAAATCATTTCAGGCTGTGCCTGAAAAACAGCTGTTCCTTACACCTTTCTGCACAAAAAGACCATGTATTGTCCATACTTTCAGAAGAAAGTCGAAAAAATAATTTCATCTTTTATTAATTTTTCTCCATTTTTCCGTGAATATAGATGAAAATCTTCACGGCGAGTCACTCTAGCAGGCTATGTAATCAAAATCAAGAAAAGTACTGACAAAGAATTTTTACTACAAGATAAAGGTATATACATATTGATTATTCGGATATTACATGCATATTCTTTGTTTTTTTGAATGCCGGATGAAGTTTAGATTATTGCAACTCATGTACATCTTTCACAACATGCACAAAACGACGTTCCATCTGAAAGAACCGGTTCTCTTCCGCCATTTCTGCCATCCTCCCTCAGCCAGCCACGGAGAATGCCCCGTGACGCCCGGGATCAGGCAAATGCACCATGTCATGCATACGATCCATTTCGGACCTGCATGTGCTGAAAAAGTGACAGAAAACCGTGAAAATCCCAAAGCACTTGACAATCTTCCGGCAGTTCTTACACTGGATGCAAAATAGCGCGCTTCCAAAGAATTGAAATTCAAGGGGGAATCGAAATGAAGAAAGCGATGGCAGGCATGCTCTGTTTTGCCATGATACTTGGAGTGGCTTTAACAGTCATGGTCCGGGATCCCGCGAACGCTTCCGGGAAAGTGAAGATCGCCCTCATAATAGAAAGCACCGTCGACGACAAAGGCTGGTGCCAGGCTATGCACGACGGTATCCTCCAGGCGGAGAGAGAGCTTCAGGGACGCATCGAGTACAGTTGCAGCGAAAAGATGAAGCCTGTCGATGCCGGTTCCGCGGTCCTCCAGTACGTTTCGCAGGGGTACCACATCGTTATCGGCCACGGAGCCCAGTACAAGAACCTGATGCTCGAAATGGCCGAAGAGTACCCGGACGTCACCTTTGCATTCGGCACGAGCGCAGAGATCGGACCCGAAAACGTCTTCACCTACATGCCCCAGAGCGAGGAGACCGGGTACCTCTCCGGCCTGATAGCCGGCATGACGACCAAAAAGAACATGGTCGGCCTCGTCGGCCCCGTGGACGGCGGCGATGCGGCGCGCTACAACCGGGGCTTTGTTCTCGGCGTGCAGGCTGTCAATCCGCAAGCGAAGATAATGGTCGCCCACACCGGTTCTTTCGCTGATTTCGTCAAGGCCGGAGAAGTGGCCGAGACACAGATCAAGGCCGGGGCCGACATACTCACCGGCTCTTCGCAGCAGGCTCTCGGCGCACTGCGGACCGTGGCGGACCACAAAGACACCCCTGTCTGGTGGGTCGGCCAGGATATCGCCCAGATACACATCACCGAGGGATACAAGTGCATCGCCGCCTCGTCCTACAACTACGGAGCGGTCATCGTCACCCTCATCGAAAAACTCGACGCCGGAGTGCGTGGGGGTGAGTGCATCCCGTTGAACTTTTCAAACGGCGGCTTCGTATTCGCCTTCAACGATGCGCTGAAGGACATATACACCGGGGCGATCGAACAGAAGGTCGAAGAGACCCTCGAAAAATTCCGCACGGCCCCAAACACTCTCGACTGGAGCGCCGTAGACTATTCGAAACTCTGATATGCCTGGCCGTTCTGCGGAGATGATCCCTCCGCAGAACTCTTTCCTATCCGCCTGAAACAGGGGGGTAACTCCAATGGAAGCGAACACCCGCAAAATAACCGGCCTGCGCATGGAACACATAACAAAACGCTTTCCCGGAGTCCTCGCCTGCAGCGACATTTCCCTCTCCGTCGGGGAAGGAGAGATACTGGCCCTGATCGGAGAGAACGGCGCGGGAAAGACAACGCTGATGAACATCCTTATGGGGCTCTACCGCCCCGACGAGGGACGCATCCTGATCAACGGCGAGGAAGCCGTCTTCCGCTCCCCCGGCGACGCCTTCGCTGCGGGGCTGGGAATGGTACACCAGCAGTACATGCTGGTATCGAACATGACGGTGCTGGAAAACATTGCCCTCGGCTATACCCGGGCGTGGTCTCCCATGGCGCTCGACCGGAACATGATCCGCCCCCGCATCGAGGAGGTATCCCGGAAATACGGCCTTGCCGTGGACCCCGACGCTTTCGTCTGGCAGCTCTCCGTGGGTGAACAGCAGCGGGTCGAGCTGGTGAAAACCCTCTGCCTCGGCGCCCGTTTCCTCATCCTGGACGAACTCACCAGCGCCCTCACACCCCGGGAAACGGACGAGCTGATCCTCCTTCTCAGGAGAATGACATGCGAGTTCTCCATCATCTTCATCAGCCACAAGCTCCACGAGGTGAAGAACATCTCCGACAAGCTGGTAATTCTGCGCCGGGGAGAGGTCGTCTTCGAAGGCAGCACGGCCGATCATTCTCCGGACGATATCGCGGCTCTCATGACCGGACGGGAGATCCACCTTCCCAGGAACGAGGCGCCGGAATGCGAGGGAAAGCCGGTCCTCGACATCAGGGGCCTGAAGGTACGGAGCGACAGGGGCTTCCATGCCGTTAACGGTCTTTATCTCTCGGTCTGCGCCGGAGAGATAGTCGGCCTCGCCGGCGTCTCGGGCAACGGGCAGAGGGAGCTTTCCGAGGCCATAAACGGCCTGCGGAAATCCGAGGAGGGCGAAATCCTCTTCTTCGGCCGGGACATCGCCAACTGTCCGCCCCGGGACGTCATCGACGCCGGGATGGGCTACATACCCGAAGAGCGGAACACGGAGGGTATCGTCCCCTCTTTCTCCATGAAGGAGAACTTCATCCTGAAGGACACCGGCGCCGCCCGGTTCTCGGCGCGGTCTTTCCTGAAGCTGAAAGAGATAGACCGACATGCGGAGAGGCTGCGCACGGAGTTCGACATCCGCAGCGCCGATGCGGGGGTGGCGGCAGGGTCACTCTCCGGGGGAAATATCCAGAAGGTCATTCTCGCCCGGGAGATATCCCGCAGTCCGCGCTTTCTCGTGGCGGTCTACCCCACGCGGGGTCTTGACATGGGTGCTGCGGAGTTCATCCACAGCCGCCTCCTGGAAAAGCGCATGGAAGGTATCGGCATACTGCTGATCAGTGAGGAACTGGAGGAAATTCTCGACCTCTCCGACCGCATTGCAGTCATCTTCAAGGGGCGGATTCTCGGCATCCTGGACAGGCGGTCGGCGGACAGCAGGAAGATAGGTCTCCTGATGGCAGGTGTACACAATGACGGGGAAGTTTAATTTCTTCTACAGGACGGTCATCATCCTTCTGGCCGTCACCTCAGCAATGCTGGCAGGCGCCATCATCCTCTGGACCATAGGGGCGGACGTGACGAAAACCTACTCGGTCATCATCCTGGAACCGCTTAAAAACAGGATACAGATCGGAGAAGTGATCATACGGGCCATTCCGCTGGCAGTCATCGCACTTGGGATCTCGGTTGCCTACAGGAGCGGCATCATCAACATCGGCGCCGAGGGGCAGATGGCCATGGGCATCCTGGCCGCAACTGCCGCGGCCCTCACCTTCCCCGGACTGCCCAGGGCCGTACTGCTGCCCATGGCCCTTATCGCAGGGGCGATCGGCGGGGCGGCCTGGGGATTTCTACCCGGCCTGCTCAAGGCAAAACTTCACGTCAGCGAGCTCCTCTCCACGGTGATGCTTAACTACATAGCCGCCCAGTTCTACACCTTCTGCCTCCGGGGGCCCATGCTCGACCCGGCGGAGATCACCATGGGAAGCGGCACGCCCCAGTCAATGCGCCTGACGAAGGCCGTCTGGCTCGACAGGCTGATTCCCGGCACGCGAATCCATACCGGGGTCTACATCGCTATCGCGCTGGCATTCATCATCTGGCTGCTCCTCTGGAGAACCTCATGGGGATACCGTATGCGCGCCGCCGGTGCGTGTGAACGGGCAGCCAGGTACGGAGGCATCAGCGTACCTGGCTGCCTGGTCGCCTCCATGATGATCAGCGGGGCCTTAGCCGGGCTGGCCGGAGCCGTTGAGGTGGCAGGCGTGCACCGGCGAGCCATCGAGGGCATCACAGGCGGCTACGGCTTCAGCGGAATTGTTGTCGCCCTCTTCGGCGGACTGCACCCGGCCGGCATCATTCCTGCCTCCTTCTTCTTCGGCCTGCTCATTGTGGGGGCTGACATGACACAGCGCATGGCGGGAGTTCCCGCGAACATGGTACTGGTGCTGCAGGGAGTGATCATCCTCGTCATCGTGGCTACCCGGATGGTCCTCGCCAACCCCTACATTGCGGACCGTGTCCGGCAAAGATACCGGAGACTGACCGGCCGCAACAGGGAGGCGTGATCCCATGGAATTCGCCGTCAATATTCTCGCCCTTGGCATACCCTTCAGCGTGGCGCTCCTGCTCGCTTCACTCGGGGAGATGTTCAACCAGAGAGCGGGAATTTTTAACCTCGGATGCGAGGGGATCATGGCGATGGGAGCCTTCCTCGGCATGCTCGTTCCGTACGGGGTTGGGCAGGGAGGCCCCGTTTCCGGAACCTTCAACGTCCTGGGTCTCCTGCTCGCCTCAGGAATCGGAGCGCTTCTTGGCCTCTTCTTCGGACTGGTGGTCGTCACCTTCCGGGCACCCCAGGGAATTGCAGGCATCGGGCTTCAGATGTTCGGCGTCGGTACCGCAGGAACCCTCTTCCGTCACTTCGTGGGGGGAACACAAAGCGTTCCAGGCATCGACAGGCTCCCGATCCCCGTCCTCTCCCGGATTCCCTTCCTCGGGCCTGTCCTCTTCTCCCACAACCCGCTGGTCTACCTGACGTTCCTTCTGGTTCCCGCAGCATGGTACATCCTCTTCAAAACGCCGTGGGGGCTGAAGGTCCGCGCCTCGGGAACAAATCCCCGGGCGGCAGACTCCATGGGCATTCGGGTCAACCTCATCCGCTTCCAGGCGCTGGCCGTCGGCGGGGCGCTCGCAGGCCTGGCCGGGGCATATCTCAGCCTCTGCCAGGTGAAGATGTTCAGCGACGAAATAATCTCGGGGCGGGGTTTCATCGCCGTGGCCCTGGTGTACTTCGGTCACTGGCGGCCCCTGAAGATCATGGGGGGAGCAATGCTCTTCAGCCTTGCCCAGGCGCTCCAGCTCGCCATCCAGGGACAGGGGATCGACTTCCCCTATGAGTTCGCCGTCATGCTCCCCTACGCGCTGGTCATCGTCGTCCTTGCCATCGACCGGGAAAGCCTGCTGATGGGTCCCACCGACCTCGGCAAGCCCTTCAACCGGGAGATGCGAACCTGAGCATTCGGGTCTCCGCTCCATATCCGAAAAGGGGAAAGACCAATGAAGACACCGGCTCTCACAGGAAAAATACCCCCTTTGACCTCCCCTCAGGGATAGCAACTCAAGGGGGCACAAAAAAACAGCCGGGGAGCTTTCTGCTCTTCCGGCTGTTCATTTAAAAAAGTGGCGGAGGCGTGTGGGAATCGAACCCACCGGAGACAGCCTATACTGCCCCCCACTGGATTTGAAGTCCAGGGCGCCCACCGGGACACATTCGCCTCCGCGCCGAGACTATGATAAGCCATCCAACAATAGGCGTCAACAGCATTCAGAAAGTTTTCCCTGTTGTCTGACAAAAAGGCACAAAAAACAAGAAGGCAGTTTAGTCCAGTGTGGTTAGAATAACGCTGGGTTTTCTCTAATGTTAACCACATAGGAGGAAACATTTCATGACTGCCGTGCCGATTCGTAAGGAATACCGCAATCTCGCCCCGAAGGACGTATTACCCCGGTTTCTCCTTTTCAAGAAGGCTTCCGGTCTTTCACAACGGACGGTTGATGACTACCAGTTAATACTGGGTATCTTCTTCTCGCGGTTCCCCGACGCCCTTGACTACCCCAGGGAGCGGACCATGGAATTCCTCTCCGCCTACGAGAACCCAACATCGTATAACATCCGGTTCGCCTATCTGAAAGTGTTCTGGGACTGGACCATGAGGGAAGGCTATTTCCGAGGTGACCGTCACCCCCTGGACGGGTTGAAGAAGCGCAGGCCGCGCGGGAGGATCGTCCAGTTAGAGGAAGCCGAGGTCCACAACCTTCTAGACCAGCCGGACAAGGGGCGATATGCGGGGTTCCGTGATTACGCCCTGATTTGTCTCCAGGTTGATACCGGCATCCGTCCGGGAGAAGCCCTGCAACTGATGCCCGATGATTTCCACCCCGAGAAGGGGGAAGTCATTGTCCGCGCCGAAGTCGCCAAGACCCGGACGCCCAGGATTCTTCCCCTCGCGGCTCCCACCATCCAGACCATTGAAACACTCCTCTCCCTGCATTGTCCGACGTGGCGCAACGCCCCGATCTTCGCCACGGAATACGGACTGCCCTTCTCCGTCAGGGAATATTCCCGCCGCGTCAAGGATTACGGCAAGCGGTGCGGTCTGGACATAACCGCCTATTCCCTGCGCCACGCCGCCGCCCTGCTGCTCCTTCGGAGGGGAGCGGATGCCTTCACCGTACAGAACATCCTAGGGCATAGCACCATGACCATGACCCGGACCTATGTCAACCTGACCACCGAGGACACCAGGAGAGGACACGGAAAAGCCGGAGTGCTCCTGTCCATCTTGGGGAAGGAAGCCCCGAAAAATCAGAGGGTGAGGAAGTTGTGACCCCGCAGGACGCCACAGGACGTTCATTTCCGAGGCGAGAGGCAATCTTTTATACCCCTCGAGAAAAAGGAGCGCTCCTGAGGGCGCCCTGACGTGTCCCTGGGGAGGTCAAGCCCCACCGGCCCTGGCCAGCTCGGATTTTTTCCGGGGGAGGGCAACGTCAAGACCAACGGCGAAACTGTAAAAAACCGGAGACCATCTATCCTCCGGGGTTGCGCCGTGGTCGTGGCAGCGGCATTAGTTTTGGGCGCAGCTCCGCAAGGAGCGGAGCACATTGCACCAGTTGGCCAGGGCGGAGGTAGGTGGAATTGGGTTTTGCCCCTCTAAAATGCCCCAGGATCAACGATTCCTCCCTGAGAGGATATCTTCTATCTCTCGGGGAAAGGGATTGCTGGAAAGAAAATCCGGCTCAATTGCAATTCACAAATTAAGCCAATCATCTAAAAACTCACAACAAGAGTATAATGAGTTACATATTGACGATTCCATTGCGCTTTTCCGCCGCGCTAAGAGTGAAATGCTGGAACCTCACCCGAACACAAAAATATTGCGGCAAGATGAGCTTCGAGCCCATGATTACGCCAATGCCGCAGAAAAACTTGCACTGTCTCTTAAAGTTCCACCGGATAAAATCAAAAGGGCAAAGGAGGAGGCCAAAAATGTTAACAGCACAGCAGTTGCAGGAGGAAGCAATCAGGGAAATGATAGAAAGGATGGGAAAGGAGACGGAAGAGGAGAAGGAACATCACAGACAGCTACTGAAGGGTTTCTTGAAAGAGAACGAAGAGGGTTCCTCCAGAGGAATATCTTCTCCCAGCAATATCTCGAACACGTCCGAACCCAGAAGGGCAAAGGGTCTGGTGGAGGACGTGATGGAGACGTATGGATTCACAAGAGAAGAAGCAATAGAGGAGATCGAGAGGTTCGGGGGCTAGAGATAGAGGCAACATACACCCCGACAGCTACACTCGAAAAGATCCTCGATCTCTCTGAGATATCTCATCCCACAGTCCACGAACTCGCCAAATCTCCCGAAAACGCAAAGGCTTTCAGGGAAGCAATTACAGAAGCAAAGAACAGCGACCTCCAATTCGGGGCCGCTGTTTTTAGATCAACCCAATTTCTCCCTGCCCCCCAAAGAGGGCTCTCTTCGTCATCAACCTCATCAAGTGTTACGATGTCGACTCAAGTTCCTCTTCTCTCTCGATCCACCTCTGCAGGAAATCCCAGCTGCATCACAGGCGGGACTGCATTCACGACAGGTCCTGAAGTCGGGGAATAAGGCGGCGGCACCCCAGTTATTTCCTGGTCTATCGGTAGCTACTCAGTTTCGCTCTTTGGTGCCTTCTCTCGTGCTATCCTCTGTACCGCTTCCTCGTACTCCTCCTCGATCGTTAAGGGTTTTTTCGAGGTTTCTGAGGTTTTCGCCGAAGAACTATTCGAGGAGCTCCTCGAATACGTCCCTCCAAACATGTAGCCTTTCTTGTATATCGGGTCGTTCTCTGATGCTATCTTGATCCAAGATGGCACTTCCGGTATTATCCGCTTCCCGGTCGCGGATATATCCGAACTCTCCTTCTTTTTCGCCTTCCCTGGCTTCTTTTCTATCTGCCCGCCCCCCGCCGCCTCTTTCTTCCTTCCCTCACTGCTGCTATTGGCTTCCTCCGAATCCTTTCTGCCCTTTTTCGAACTCACCATTCCGTTCACCCTCCTTGTTCTTCGCCCCACCAGCCATCATCCATGGGAATATACGAAACTTGAACAATAGAACTTGTCCAAAATCTGAGCACGAGCCATCTTCCTGGAAACCAGAGAGCTACCCTGTATTCTGACAACGGATCGAAGCGAAGGGACCTGGAAATCAGGTTCTCTGATCACAGGAAAAAGTCTATAAATCCCTACCAAGGCAACTTGTCTCGAAGGAGAAGAAAATCAGCCGGGAACATGATCCGGCGATAAAATGAAGGGCTCTCAACTCTGGATTGAATTATATCATTATTCCCACACCACGGGACTGACTCCCCGGCCCAAAGATAGATTGATTCGAATAAAAAAACTGTCCATTGAATGGATTTAAGTTCAAAACTCATGTTGTCTGGTCTTGTCAAAAAACCTCTCAAGGGTGATACTCTTCAATGGCACCAGGGCATAAATGTCCTCCGCCCCAGGTCCCCCTTGACCTGGAAGAACTGCCGGAAACACCCCATAATCGCCCAACACGTCCTGGGAGGGATTCGCTTGGCACGTGCAAAAGGCTCTTCGAACGGCAACTCCGCCAACGGAGGTGCCAACCTCGGCTTCGAGGCCGTCCTCTGGAAGGCCGCAGACAAGCTCCGCAGCAACATGGACGCCGCCGAATACAAGCACGTCGTCCTCGGCCTCATCTTCCTCAAATACATATCCGACGCCTTCGACTCACGACACGAGGAACTGGTCGCAATGGAATCTGAAGGTGCCGATCCCGAAGACCGTGACGAATACATCTCCGAGGGAGTCTTCTGGGTGCCTAGGGACGCACGGTGGGAATTCATCCGCTCCAAGGCCAAGCTTCCCGAGATCGGCAGATTCATCGACGATGCACTCATCTCCATAGAGAAGGAAAATCCGCCGCTCAAGGGAGTTCTCCCAAAGGAGTATGCCCGCCCCACCCTCGACAAGACCAAGCTCGGAGAGCTCGTGGACCTCATCAGCACGATCGGATTCAGGGAGGATGAGGACCGATCCCGGGACATCCTGGGCAGGGTATTCGAATACTTCCTCGGCCAGTTCGCATCCGCTGAAGGGAAAAAGGGAGGCCAGTTCTACACCCCCCGCTGCGTGGTCCGGCTCCTCGTCGAAATGATGGAACCCTACAAGGGCCGTGTATATGACCCATGCTGCGGATCTGCTGGCATGTTCGTCCAGTCAGATGACTTCATCAAGGCCCACGGAGGGAAACGCAACGACATCTCCGTCTTCGGCCAGGAATCCAACCCCACCACATGGAGACTCTCCAGGATGAACCTCGCCATCCGTGGCATCGAGGGCAACCTCGGCCCAAGGAACGGCGACACCTTCCTCAACGACTACCACAAGGACCTCAAGGCCGATTTCATCATCGCCAATCCCCCATTTAACCTCAGCGACTGGGGCGGAGAGAGCCTCAAGGATGACGTGCGATGGAAATACGGCGTCCCTCCATCGGGCAACGCCAACTTCGCATGGATACAGCACATGATCCACCACCTCTCCCCCACTGGCATTGTGGGATTCGTCATGGCCAACGGCTCCCTCTCGTCCAACTCCTCTGGAGAAGGAGAGATCCGCAAGGCAATAATCGAGGACGACCTCGTGGACTGCATCGTGTCCATGCCCGGACAGCTCTTCTACTCGACCCAGATCCCCGCATGCCTCTGGTTCCTGTCCAGGGACAAGACCGGCACCCCCACAGGTGGAGGAAAGAGACTCCGCAACAGGCAGGGAGAGACCCTCTTCCTTGACGCCCGAAAGATCGGCTCCATGGTTGACAGAACCCACAAAGAGTTCACACCCGAGGACATCAGGAAGCTCTCCGAGACCTACCACTCCTGGAGGGGCGAGGAAGGGTTCCCCCCCTACGAGGACATCCCCGGATTCTGCAGGGGCTCATCCCTCGAGGAGATCCGATCCCACGGACACATCCTCACACCCGGACGGTACGTGGGAGCAGAGGACCTCGAAGACGACGACGAACCCTTCGAGGAGAAGATGGAACGCCTCGTCTCTCTCCTTCGGGAACAGATGGATGAGGGGAAGAGGCTCGACGATGCCATCATGGCGAACCTGGAGGCACTGGGTTATGGGGAGTGAATGGAAAACTGTCAGAATTGAAGAGGTTGCGGAAAAGGTTGGTATCGGGCCTTTTGGGTCTTCGATCAAAGTTGAGACCTTTGTTCCATTCGGTATACCCATTATCAGTGGGCAACACCTAAAGGGATCTAGGCTTGAGGACAACACTTATAACTATATCTCTGAAGCACATGCAGACAGATTGAAAAACGCAAATGTATTCCGTGGTGATGTTATCTTTACTCATGCAGGGAACATTGGCCAAGTTGCTTATATTCCAGATGAATCAAAGTATGACAGATATATCCTCTCCCAGCGGCAATTCTACATGAGGTGCAATAACGAGTTTGTTATCCCGCAGTTCATCGTCTACTTTTTTAAATCACACCTGGGACAACATAAGCTCCTTTCAAATGCCTCACAGGTTGGAGTTCCTTCCATTGCTCAGCCTGTTTCCTCTTTGAGGCGTATTGAAATTCCACTCCCCCCCCTCCCCGAACAACACGCCATCGCCCATATCCTCGGCACCCTCGACGACAAGATCGAACTCAACCGCAGGATGAACGAGACCCTCGAGGCAATGGCACGTGCCCTCTTCAAGAGCTGGTTCGTCGACTTCGACCCCGTCCGGGCCAAGGCTGAGGGCAGAGACACCGGGCTCCCCTCGGAGATCTCCGACCTCTTCCCCGAAGAATTCGAGGATTCCGAACTTGGCGAGATCCCGAAGGGGTGGAAGGTCTCCATTGTGAAACAACATTTTCATCTCTCAATGGGACAATCTCCTCCTGGCGAATCCTACAACACATCAGGTCAAGGGCTTCCTTTTTATCAAGGTCGATCGGATTTTGGATTCCGATTCCCCAAACGTCGAGTTTATTGTACTTCGCCCACTAGATTCGCAAAAAGCGGAGATACACTCGTTAGTGTCCGTGCACCAGTAGGGGATATAAATATCGCTATTGAAGACTGCGCCATAGGGAGAGGAGTAGCATCTATCCGACACAAGGATGGAAGCATACCATTCACCTACCACTCAATGTTTTATTTAAAGAACCACTTCGAAAGATATGATAAGGAAGGGACCGTTTTCGGTTCTATCAATAAGGGTGCATTCGAAAATATACCCATTATTGTTCCCGAGAGCACTATTCTCAAGGCTTTCGAACATATCGCATCACCTATTGAGAAAAAAATACATTTGATCGAAAGAGAAATTCTTTCCCTCTCCTCTCTCCGTGACACCCTCCTCCCCAAGCTCATCTCAGGAGAGATCCGTGTCGAGGAAGCAGAAAAATACCTGGAGGTGGTGGAAACATGACAGCACACCTGATCGTGGAGGACCTCGTCGAGCAGGTCTGCCTGGAGTGGTTCCAGGACCTCGGGTACGAATACAGTTCAGGTCCGGACATTGCACCCGGTGAACCCCTCGCCGAGCGAACCTCCTACGAGGACGTGGTCCTCCTCTCCAGGCTCGAACAAGCACTCAGACGCCTCAATCCCGACGTCCCCTTCGAGGTCCTCGAGGACGCATCGAGGAAGATCACCCACATCGGCGAACCCACACTCACATCCAGCAACAGGATCTTTCACTGGATGCTCGCTGACGGCTTCTCCCTCGACGGCCTCGACCGCAGGACAGGACACATCCGGGGATACCATATCCGCCTCGCCGACTCCTCCAACCCCAACAACAACGACTGGCTCGTGGTCAATCAGTTCACCGTCCAGGAGGGCAAGAGCAACCGCCGCCCCGACATCGTGGTCTTCCTCAACGGCCTCCCCGTGGCCGTCTTCGAGCTCAAAAACGCATCATCCGAGGGTGCCACCATCTGGGAGGCCTACAAGCAGATCCAGACCTACAAATCCCAGATACCGTCCCTCTTCGTCACCAACGAACTCCTCGTCCTCTCTGACGGCATGGAAACCCGCATCGGCTCCCTCACATCGGGAAAAGAACGGTTCAGCCCCTGGAGGACCATCGACGGTGTCGACCTCGACCCGCCAGGCATCCTCTCCCTCGAGATCCTCGTACGGGGCCTCTTCCAGAAGGAACGCCTCCTCGACTACATCCGGTACGCCATCCTCTTCGAAGACGACAACGGATCAGTTCAAAAGAAGATCGCCGGATATCACCAATTCCACGCCACCCGCCAGGCCGTCACGTCGACCCTCTCGGCCGTGAAGGGTGACCGTCGTGCAGGTGTCATCTGGCACACCCAGGGATCAGGGAAGAGCCTCACCATGGTCTGCTATGCCCGCAAGCTCATCCTCGAGCCCGCAATGGAGAACCCCACCCTCGTGGTCCTCACCGACAGGAACGACCTCGACGGGCAGCTCTTCGCCACCTTCTCCCGGTGCCGTGACGCACTCCGTCAGATCCCCGTCCAGGCAGAGAGCCGAGCCCACCTCCGGAACCTCCTCACTGTCCCGTCCGGGGGAATCATCTTCACCACCATCCAGAAATTCTTCCCCGACGACAGGGACGACATCCACCCCACCCTCTCCGGCAGACGCAACATCGTGGTCATCGCAGACGAGGCCCACCGGAGCCAGTACGACTTCCTTGACGGATATGCCCGACACATGAGGGATGCCCTCCCCGGTGCCAGCTTTATCGGATTCACCGGAACACCCATCGAGACCACAGACAAGAACACCAAGGCCGTCTTCGGAGAATACGTCAGCATCTACGACATCAAGCAGGCCGTGGACGACAAGGCCACCGTCCCCATCTACTACGAGAGCAGACTCGCCAAGCTCTCCCTCAAAGAGGACGAAAAACCCCACATCGACGACGACTTCGAGGAAGTCACCGAGGGAGAGGAAGAGAAGACCCGGGAAAAGCTCAAGACCAAGTGGGCACAGCTCGAGGCCGTTGTGGGCTCCGAAAAGAGAGTTGAGGTCATTGCCCGTGACCTCGTGGACCACTTCGTGAAACGCCTCGACGCCATGGACGGCAAGGCCATGGTGGTCTGCATGTCGAGAAGGATCTGCGTGGACCTCTACAATGAAATCATCCGCATCCGCCCGTCATGGCACAGCGACGACGACAAGGAAGGATTCCTCAAGGTCGTCATGACCGGCTCCGCCACCGATCCCGTGGAATGGCAGCAGCACATCCGTGACAAACGCCGACGCAATGACCTCGCCACCAACTTCAAGACCCCTGAATCCCAATTCAAAATGGTCATCGTCCGGGACATGTGGCTCACCGGATTCGATGCCCCGAGCCTCCACACCATGTACCTCGACAAGCCCATGAAGGACCACGGCCTCATGCAGACCATCGCACGGGTCAATCGTGTCTTCCGGGACAAGCCGGGGGGCCTCATTGTGGATTACATCGGCCTCGCAGAGGACCTCAAGAAGGCCATGGCCACCTACACCGAAAGCAAGGGCAAGGGAGAGGTCTGCATCGACCAGCACGCAGCCCTCAAGGTCCTCGAGAGGGAGATCGAAGTCTGCAGGGACCTCCTCCACGGCCTCGACTGGCAGTCCCTCCTCCACCTCACATCCAAGGAGTGGCTCCTCAAACTCCCGTCCGTTATCGAGCACATCCTCAGGCAGGATGACGGAAAGAACCGCTGGATCTCTGCAGTGGACAAGATCTCCAAATCCTTCGCCCTCTCCGTACCCCTCGATGGAGCACTCGCACTGAGGGACGAGATCGCCCACTACCAGACCATCAGGACCTCCCTGGCCAAAAGAGAAGGTGTACAGAAGGCTATGACCATGGACGAGAGAGAAATCGCCATCCGTCAGATCGTCTCCGGCGCACTCTCCACCGGCCCCGTCATTGACCTCTTCGATGCAGCGGGTCTCAAGAAGCCCGACGTCTCACTCCTCTCCGATGAATTCCTCGACCAGGTCAGGGCCATCCCCCAGAAAAACCTCGCCATCGAACTCCTTCGACGGCTCCTCGAGGACGACATCAAAGCCCGTTCCAAAAAGAACCTCGTCCAGTCCCGATCCTTCGCCGAGATGCTCGAGAAGACCCTCCTCAAATACAAGAACCGAGCCATCACCACCGTGGAGGTCATCCAGGACCTCATCGACCTCGCCCGGCAAATCAACGAAACAGGACGGAGAGGCATAGACCTCGGCCTCAACGACGACGAGCTCGCATTCTACGATGCCCTCGAGACAAACGACAGCGCAGTCCAGCTCCTCGGGGACGAGACATTGAGGAAGATCGCCCAGGAACTCACCGACCAGATCCACAAAAACGTCACCCTCGACTGGACAATGAAGGAACAGGTCCGGGCCAAGCTCCGCAGCATGGTCAAGCGCATCCTGAGGAAATACAGATACCCGCCCGACAAACAGGAGAGGGCCACCGAGACGGTCCTCCAGCAGGCAGAGCTCATCTGCAGCGAGATGAGGTAAGGAAAAACCATAAAAAACCTGATAATTAAGTGCTTTTGGAAATAGCGCACCGTGTAAGTCAACATATCATAGTCTTGATTTTTAAACCAAACTCATTAGGAGGGAGTGATTTTTTGAAACTCCGAACCCGTTGTGGCACAACGATTTTACGGTTTTATATCTCTCTTTTGATAACGATTTGATAACGCTCCCCATATACCGTATCATTCTATATTCCCACTGGATTGCGGGTAAAGAATGCTTTTTTACGGCTTATAAGTGAGGACAACCATATTAGAAAGCCCTTACCGATGGCAACGTCGGTAAGGGCTTTTGCTGTCTATTCGTCTATGTCAAGCCTGTCCCGGAACGCTTCTACCAGAAAATCGCTCAACTCTTTGGAGGGGACTTTGGCCCAGCGGTGAGTGGTGTCGTACTTGGGGTAGTTGTACCGCCAGCGGTCATAGTCTTCCCTGGTGATCTCCCCGGCCTCCAGCTTCTTGGCCTGCTCCGCCCAGGCGGACAGCATATCAAGCATATTGGTATAGGTCTTGCCTTTGGATTTGTCCAGACGCAGACAAACCTCGCCGTCAATCTCCCCAATAGTCAGCCCCCGAATATCCTCCAAAGCAAAGAGGGTGTGCATCAGGCCGATGTCGGTATCTATGTCAGGGACGGTCAGGGCATCAGGGGAAATATCAAAGAAGTCAGCCAGTGTCTTTGTCAGGTCGGCCTTGGGGGTGCGGCTCCCGGTTTCATACTGTGCCATACGCACATCGGCGGAGCGTTCCGGGAAACCCACCACCATGCCAAGATACTTCTGTGTGATGCCCTTCATGTTGCGGAAGAAACGAATACGTTCACCAATCGCCATAACTGCCAACTCCAATCTATGTAATGGGGACACTTGAAGTATAACAGATATGTTTAGACCAGTCAAGAGAAAAATAAATAAATTTGTTTATATTTTCTCGTTGGAAGGTCTTGACATAACGGAATAGAGTTAGTATAATAGGACTACGTTAAGCAAATAGCGTTAAATCAAAAGAAAGGAGGAATCCATATGGAGAACAGATTCATCCGGGCGGAAGAAGTTGCGGACGAGCTGGGTGTATCGAAGCCCTACGCCTATAAACTCATCCGGCAGCTCAACGAAGAATTGAAGGACAAGGGCTTCATCACCATCGCAGGGCGGGTCAACCGCCAGTATTTCAACGAACGGCTCTACGGGGCCAGAAAGGAAGGGAACTAAATGCCAGTCTTTAAGGACGAAGCAAGAGGAACATGGTACGTCATGGTGCGGTATCAGGACTGGACGGGGGAGCGCAAACAGAAGTGCAAGCGTGGCTTTGCCACCAAACGGGAGGCCCAGGAGTGGGAGCGCAGTTTCCAGATGCAGACCTCCGGCGACCTGGATATGACCTTTGAAGCCTTTACCGAGCTTTACACCAAGGATGTGAAACCCCGGCTCAAGGAGAACACCTGGCTGACCAAGGAGAACATCATCCAGAAGAAAATTCTGCCCTACTTTGGCAAGCGGAAGATTAGCGAGATCACCACCAAGGACGTGATCGCATGGCAGAACGAGTTGCTGGCCTACCGGGACGAGAAGCGCAAGCCCTATTCGGCTACCTATCTCAAAACCCTGCACAACCAGCTTAGCGCCATCTTCAATCACGCCGTCCGCTTCTATGAGCTGCGCTCCAATCCCGCCGCCAAGGCTGGAAACATGGGGTCAGAGGAACGGAAGGAAATGCTGTTCTGGACGAAAGCGGAGTACCAGAAGTTTGCGGACGCCATGATGGACAAGCCCGTTTCCTACTACGCCTTTGAAATGCTCTACTGGTGTGGTATTCGGGAGGGGGAACTGCTGGCCCTGACCCCGGCAGACTTTGACTTTGAGGCCGGGACGGTGAAAATCAGCAAGTCCTATCAGCGGCTCCACGGCAAGGACGTCATTACCACGCCAAAGACGAAGAAAAGCAACCGCACCATTAAAATGCCCAACTTCCTCTGTGACGAGATGAAGGACTACCTGGGGATGCTCTACGGCATCAAGAAGAAGGAGCGCATTTTCACCATCACGAAAAGCTATCTCCACCATGAGATGGACAGAGGGGCGAAGTCGGCAGGGGTCAAGCGTATCAGAATCCACGACCTCCGGCATTCGCACATCTCACTTCTGATTGACATGGGCTTCTCCGCTGTGGCGATTGCTGACCGCGTGGGGCATGAGAGTATCGAGATCACCTACCGCTACGCCCACCTGTTTCCGTCCAAGCAGACGGAGATGGCGGACAAACTGGACTTTGAAAGGATGGGAGCGTAATGTCAGCTAAGAATTTGGACACTCACAACCGCTGGAGGAACAAGACCGTGGCCTTCCGGGTATCCCCGGAGGAAAACGAGCAGATCGACGCCGCTGTGCGGCTCTCTGGCCTGACGAAGCAAGACTACATCACCAAGCGGCTCCTGTGCCGGGACGTGGTAGTGCAGGGCAATCCCAGGGTGTATAAGGCCCTGCGGGACGAACTGGCCACTGTGCTGGCCGAGCTGTGGCGGATCAGGGACGGGGCCAACGTGGACAGCGAGCTGCTGGACACCATTCGGATGATCGCCGCTATCATGGGCGGCATGAAGGAGGATTGATAGATTGATGGATTCCAGAGAAACGAAAAGGACTGTCCCGGTTCCGTCTGCGCCAACAGACGGGGAACAGCCCATTTCACAAACAACTGCCAAAAGTATAGCAGAGGAAACGGCTGAAAACAACCCCCAAGAGGAAAGTTTGGAAGAAATGCTCCGAGATATGCGGCGCATGAGCGACCCGGCCTACCTCCACACGGTTTCTATGAACGACCTTTACCAGAACATCTACCAGAGCAGACCGCCCGTCATTGACGGTCTGCTCTACCCTGGGACATACCTCTTTGCGGGAGCGCCCAAGGTGGGCAAGTCGTTCCTGATGGCTCAGCTTGCCTACCATGTCAGCATGGGCCTCCCCCTGTGGGGCTATCCTGTTCACAAGGGGACTGTCCTCTACCTGGCGTTGGAGGACGACCACCGCCGCTTGCAGGGGCGGCTATACCGAATGTTCGGCACAGAGGGCACCGACAATCTGCTCTTTGCGGTCTACGCCAAACAGCTTGGCGTTGGCCTGGAGGAACAGCTAAAGAAGTTCGTCCGGGAACACCCGAACACCAAGCTGATTATCATTGACACTCTCCAGAAAATCCGGGAGGCTGGCGGGGATAAGTACAGCTATGCCAATGATTACGAAGTGGTGGGGAAACTGAAACGCCTTGCCGATGATTGCGGCGTCTGCCTCCTGCTGGTACATCACACCCGCAAACAACAGGCCGATGATAAGTTCGATATGATTTCCGGCACCAACGGCCTGCTCGGAGCGGCGGACGGGGCCTTTCTTCTTCAAAAGGAGAAGCGGACAGACGGCAGCGCCGTTCTGGACGTGGCCGGGCGTGACCAGCAAGACCAGCGATTCTATCTTACCAAGGACAAGGAACGGCTGATATGGACGCTGGAGCGTACGGAAACGGAGGCATGGACAGAGCCGCCCGACCCGGTGCTGGAGGCCATAGCCGCCCTTGTGACGGTGGAGAAGCCGACCTGGGGTGGTACGGCCACCGAGCTGGTAGCGGCGCTCCAGACTGACATGAAGCCCAACGCCCTGGCGATGCGGCTAAACGTCCGGGCCGGGAAGCTGCTGACAGACTACCACATCCGCTATGAGAACAGCAGGAGCCACGCCGGGAGAAGTATCAGCCTGACGCTGGAACCGTCCCAGGCGTGACGACCGTGACGGCTGTGACGGCTTTTTTGAGAGTGGCGGCGGTGTCTGAAACATCGTCACGGTCGTCACGGCTGTCACGGGGAGCAGCAAAGTTTAGGCGGGGTGCAGGGTGCCCTTTTCAAAGGGCGGCCCTGCTGGGGGAGGCAACCGCAGTTGCCGGGGGCAAAGCCCCCACACCCCCTCGGAGAGCCCACGACACTTTGCAGACCGAAGGGATGAAAGTGTCATAGTGGGTTATTACACTTCCCGCAGGAAGTGCCTCCCCCGAACCCCCGTCCTCTTTCAACAACCCAACATCTGAAACAGGAGGATTTTTGCCTATGGCGAGAGGCGACGGTATTGACCGTACCAACGCAAGAAATATGAGGCTGACCGAAACCAAGATCGGTAACACCCAGCAGCACAACGAGCGTGAGAAGGATTCCTATGTCAATCAGGACATTGTACTGGAGCGGACGCCGCTCAATGTCCATTTCAAAACCCCGTCTGCCGGGTATCGAGAGATGTTTGCTCGAATGGAGGCTGATGGCGTGATTTCCACTCGTGGTATCAAGGAGGATGCCTTTCGATATGGTGAGCTGGTCTTTGACGTAAACTCCGCTTACTTCTACAACCACGGCGGCTATGACTTTGCAAAACAATTTTACACCGAAGCATACAAAGCCGCAATCAAAATCGTGGGCGGAGAGCAGTATATTTTGTCGGCGGTCATGCACGCTGACGAGCGCAACCGGGCCATGTCCGAGGCGCTGGGGGAGGACGTGTACCACTACCACCTCCATGTGGTTTATATCCCGGTAGTGGAGAAGGAGATACGCTGGACAAAGCGGTGCAAGGACAAGTCCCTGGTGGGCAAGGTCAAGGAAACGATCATGCAGGTGAGCATGAGCAAGAAGTGGGCGTCCAAGCCCATTCTGGACGAAACCACCGGGGAGCCGTTACGCACAGCTAAGGGCAAACCCGTTCTACGAAAGTCGTACAGTGTCCTGCAAGATGATTTCTTTGAGCATATGCGCTCCGCTGGCTATGACGATGTAGAGCGTGGGGAACGTGGTAGTTCCGAAGAACATTTGACTGTTACGCAGTTCAAGACGGAGCGTGAGCAGGAACGGCTTGCACAGCTTCAAGAGGTGTCGGCGCTGGCCCAGGTTGAGGCCGACAAAAAGAATAAGGAGGCAGCATCAGCTGAGAAGAAAGCGGCCCAGGCCAGGGCTAAGCTGGACGATGTAGCGCCCTTGCTCAAGGGCATGGAGAAACTGGCGGCGGACTTCTCCGACGACCCGGAGCGGACGCTGCCGGAGGCGGGGCCGCTGGAATCGGCCAAGTCCTACCGGGAGAAAAAGGCCAAGCCCCTTTGGGAGAAGATCGTCAAGGTGCTGCGCTCCGTCTACCGGGCCTACTTCGACCTCAAGAGCAAGTTTGAGCGGTTGCAGAGCGCCTATGATCGTGAGGTCAGTAAGAACGGCTCCCTGTCAGCCAGGATTTATGAGGTTTGTGCCGAGAGGGACGGCTTGAAAGGGCAAGTCAGGGACTATGAGCGGGTCAGACGGGCCATTGGCCCGGAACAGGCGGACAGGATACTGGAGGCAGCTTACCAGCAGGAACAGGTCGAAAAGGAGCGGAAATGGGGTGCAAGGTCAAAAATGAGGGTAGGCGCACGATAATCACAAAAAATGGAGGTAATTTCATGGAAAAGTACATCTTTGACGAGGGCAACGGTCTGTGGTATGAGTTGCAGAGGGACTAACAATATTCGGGCGTGTGCGGCGGAAATCGTGGACACAGAAATTATTTGCGCATGAGGCCCCAAATCGGAGGGTGTCCCGGTGAATGCCCTCCTGATTTATTTGGGACAGCGGGTAAAAACTTCTTGCATTTTAGAGTGTGCTATGCTATACTGCTGTCATCCTGATTTGAGGAGTCTATTCAACATGCGGCAAGGTATTCTTAAATAAAATTTGATAATGGGCACAAAAATAATTGCCCCTTGCAGGGGCTTGGTTTTTGTACCCAATTTAAGAATGCTTTTGCCTTTTTATCAAATATCGTGACGGATAACGGCTCATGTTAGCTGAATGCGTTTCTATGTATCCGAAGTCATGATCCCCAGCGGTAAAAGTATTTGCCGCTGGGGATTTTTGCGCCCTTTTGGGCCTTGTATGGAGGATAGACATGAACATTATCAATATCGGGATTCTTGCCCATGTAGATGCGGGCAAGACGACACTGACAGAAAGCCTGCTGTATGCCAGCGGAACCATTTCAGAGCCGGGGAGCGTCGAAAAAGGGACAACGAGAACGGACACTATGTTTTTGGAGCGGCAGCGTGGAATTACCATTCAAACGGCAGTCACTTCTTTCCAGTGGCACAGTTGTAAAGTCAATATTGTGGATACTCCCGGCCACATGGATTTCTTGGCAGAGGTATACCGCTCTCTGGCTGTTTTGGACGGGGCCATCTTGGTGCTCTCCGCTAAAGATGGCGTGCAGGCCCAGACCCGTGTTCTGTTCCATGCCCTACGGAAATTGAACATCCCCACCATTATCTTTATCAACAAGATCGACCAGGTTGGCATTGATTTGGAGAGCGTATATCAGTCTGTTCGGGATAAGCTCTCCGCTGATATTATCATCAAGCAGACAGTGTCGCTGTCCTCGAAAATAACTCTGACAGAAAACACTAGTGCAGAGGTGTGGGATTCGGTCATCGAAAATAACGATGAGTTATTGGCAAAGTATATCGCAGGAGAATCAATCAGTCAGAAAGAACTTGCGCAAGAAGAACAGCGGCGAGTTCAAGACGCCTCCCTGCTCCCGGTCTATCATGGTAGCGCCAAAAACGGCCTTGGCATTCAACAGTTGATGGATGCGGTGATAGGGCTGTTCCAATCGACCAAGGAACAGGGGAGCGCCGCCCTGTGCGGTAGAGTTTTTAAGGTGGAGTATACAGATTGCGGCCAGAGGCTTGTCTATCTGCGGCTATACAGCGGAACGCTGCGTCTGCGGGATACGGTGGCCCTGGCCGGGAGAGAAAAGCTGAAAATCACAGAGATGCGTATTCCATCCAAAGGGGAGATTGTTCGGACAGATACCGCCCATAAGGGCGAAATTGTCATCCTTCCCAGCGACAGCTTGAGATTAAACGATATATTGGGGGACAAAACCCAACTTCCTCGTGAAATGTGGAGTGATGTTCCCTTCCCTATGCTGCGGACGACGATTACGCCAAAAACGGCAGAGCAAAGAGACCGGTTGCTGGACGCTCTTACGCAAATTGCGGATACTGACCCGCTTTTGCACTACGAGGTGGATTCCACCACCCATGAGATCATTCTTTCTTTTTTGGGTCGGATGCAGTTGGAGGTTGTTTCCGCTTTGCTGACGGAAAAATACAAGATTGAAACAGCAGTGAAGGAACCCACCGTCATTTATTTAGAGCGGCCGCTCAAAGTGGCCAGTCACACCATCCATATCGAGGTGCCGCCTAACCCGTTTTGGGCATCTATCGGACTGTCTGTTACACCGCTCCCGCTTGGCTCCGGTGTAAAATACGAGAGCCGGGTTTCCCTGGGATACCTGAACCAGAGTTTTCAAAACGCTGTCATGGATGGTATCCGTTACGGTTTGGGGCAAGGCTTGTGTGGCTGGAACGTAACGGACTGTAAGATTTGCTTTGAATATGGACTTTACTATAGCCCGGTCAGTACGCCGGCGGACTTCCGCTCATTGGCCCCGATTGTATTGGAACAGGCATTGAAGAAATCTGGGACGCAGTTGCTGGAACCTTATCTCTCCTTCACCCTCTATGCGCCCCAGGAATACCTTTCCAGGGCTTATCATGATGCGCCGAAATACTGTGCCACCATCGAAACGGCCCAGATAAAAAAGGATGAAGTTGTCTTTACTGGCGAGATTCCCGCCCGTTGCATACAGGCATACCGTACTGATTTGGCCTTTTACACCAACGGGCGGAGCGTGTGCCTGACGGAACTGAAAGGGTATCAGGCCACTGTCGGCGAGCCAGTCATCCAGCCCCGTCGTCCAAACAGCCGTTTGGATAAGGTGCGCCATATGTTCAGTAAGATTCCTTGATACGCCACAGCAAGGATGGTTATTGCATTTCCCTGCCTTTCGTGGTAAAATGTAGTTGTAAACCACCAGAGAAAACAACAACCCTGCTACCCCCCGTTATCACCACCGATAACAATTTGATAACAGCCCATCGTATAGGCTGGATAATATGGACACATCAAATAATCAAAAAAATGAGGTATCAAATTTATGAAGCAAAATCCGTTAAACACGATGCCCAACAACGAGGAGGGATTACTGTGAAAAATCGGATGGTCGCCTTGCTTCTAACAATATCTTTGGTTGTGATATTTGCGATTCCTGCCAGCGCAAAAGTAATTTACGGCCCTGGAACAGCCCCAACACCAAGCGGCCCTTTATACGACAGCGACGGTAACACGTATTACTACAATCAGCCCTCTTATGGCGGGGGAAATAGCACGGCAAATGCTATCGCCAGTATTCTTGGAATGATAATATCCGGTTCACAACAACAAGCACAGCAGAATACGCAGTTAGAACAACAAAAGATGCAACTAGAACAGCAAAAGATGCAACTAGAACAGCAAAAGAGGCAACTGGAGTTAGAAGCAGCTCGAAACGCTCAAGTAAAGAGACAAATGGAGATAATACAGCGTAATCATGAAATAACAAAACGATATGAAGGTTATGCAAAAGAAGAAGCAAATCGCATTATAACCCTACTGCAAAAGAAAGGATTACGTAATGGATTTAAGACGATTCAAGAAAGATATCAAAAAATCGGGTGGAAATGTGAGTCTCATAAAGATAAAAGAAGCATAGTTTTATCCGGAAAAGGAAATAAAAACAATCCGAATATGGAAATCGCTGTTCTGTTCGACATCATTAACAATGTAGTAGTCGTGGCCAACTATCTCCCCTTTGAAAGTGGAAATGATGGTCTCGTAATTTATGAACAGGCCAGAAGTTCTTCCAAAATAAGAAAATGATAGATGCTTAGTGAAAAAAGCTGAACTCGCCTGTAGTTTTTCGAAACCGTTAGGGTATCCCTCAGAAGATAAGGAGACACACATGCTCGACAGAAAAACCCTCATCATCATCGCCGCTGTCCTTCTCTCGACAGTGGTCATCATTGGAGGCATGTTCACCATAGCTGAACGCTTCGACCGCAGGATAGAACTCGAATCAAAGATCTCCGAACTCAAGACCGAGAACGCACAATTGGAGATCCTCTTGGATCAAGCCCTCAAGACCCTCCACCATGAACGGCTCATGCATTTTGGAACAACATCTGTTGACATGGAGGTAAGGAAATGAAGAAAAAAAGACCGTTCCTGGCACTCTTCTTCTTTGTGCTCCTAACGCTCGTGTTCGCTGGGCAGGGCATCCTTTTAGCAGCCGAAACTGGAGATGTCCCTCAGGAGAATAAATACATATCTTCATTACGAAAAAGGGCAGAACAGGGGGATTCTGAGGCCCAGTTCTTTCTCGGTTTTTCTTTTCATTTTGGACAATCCGTACCTCAAGATTATTCAAAGGCTTTCTCGTGGTTCCTTAAAGCCGCTGATCAGGGCCATGCTGACGCCCAATGCTACCTCGCTCGTATGTATAGAGAAGGCCAAGGCGTCCCGATGGATCTTGGCAAAGCAGCCTTTTGGTACCGCAAAGCTGCTGATCAGGGCAATGTTGATGGCCAATTTTTTCTAGGATACATGTATGAGAACGGTCAAGGTCTACCCAAAGAATTTGCCGAAGCGGCCTCATGGTACCGTAAGGCTGCCGATCAGGGACATTCAGGTGCCCAGCTGAATCTTGGATATATGTATGCCAAGGGACAGGGTGTGAAAAAGAACAGAAAGACGGCTCTCGAACTGTACCGGAAAGCGGCAGAACAGGGAGAATCAGTTGCACAATACAATCTTGGATTGGCTTACTATTACGGTGAAGGATTTCCTCAAAATTATAAGACCGCCTACATTTGGTTCAGCCTTTCTGCTGCGAATGCAGACGAGGACCAACACGAAAAGGCCGCAGACCTTCGAGATGAAGTTGCAAAAAAACTCACCCCCGCACAGCTCGAGCAGGCACAACAGATTGCCAGCGAATGGAAGCCGAAGACAGGGAACAAAGAATAATCCCTGAGAGACATCAGCATTTTGGCACGGTATCAGATAATGCCAACGTTCACAGTCCACAATAAATAAGAAGGAGTACAAAAAATGAGCATCCCTGATTACCAGGCAATAATGCTTCCTCTGCTGAAGATAGCGGGAGATGGGAAGGAGCATTCTGTGAGGGATGCTGGGGACAGGATTGCTGATCTGTTCCACCTCACGGAAGAGGAAAGAAAGGAACTTTTACCCAGCGGACAACAGGAGGTCCTCCGAAACCGTGTGGGATGGAGTAAGACTTATCTCGTAAAGGCTGCCCTTATCAAGTCCAAAAGAAGAGGTTTTTTTGAGATAACGGACCGTGGAAAAAAGGTTTTGGCGGAGAACCTCACGGAACTGAACGTTAAGTACCTGGAACGGTTCCAGGAGTTCAACACATTCAGGTCAGCCCGCCACGAAAAAAACGACGGAGACAAGAAGAAAAACGATGATGAGGCCACACCTGAAGAAGCCCTTGAATCTGCATATGGACGATTGAGGTCAAGCCTGGCGGAGGATCTTCTCGAGCAGATAAAGACCATGTCACCAAGCCTTTTTGAAAAGCTGGTGGTCGAACTGTTGTTGAAGATGGGCTACGGTGGCAGCCGCAAAGATGCGGGGCAGGCCATAGGAAAAAGCGGTGATGAGGGAATCGACGGCATCATCAAAGAAGACCGTCTGGGACTGGACATAATTTACATCCAGGCCAAGCGTTGGGAAGGGACGGTGGGGAGACCGGAAGTGCAGAAGTTCGCCGGTGCTCTACAGGGGCAGCGTGCCAGAAAAGGGGTCATGTTGACAACCTCCTCTTTTTCCCAGGACGCCCAGAACTTTGTGAGACAGATCGATAACAAAATAGTGCTGATCGATGGTGAGGAGCTCGCCGGACTGATGATTGACCACAACATCGGCGTCAGCCCCGTATCGGTCTATGAAATTAAACGTATCGATTCTGATTATTTCACTGAATAGAGAAAGAGATTTTCGAACCAAAAATCAGGACCATATTTCCCTAAACGAGGAAGAAATCATCCGCTAGGTTGGGGAGGTGAAAGTGTATGCAAAAGAAGAAAACACTCCTTCTCGTCATCCTCTTCTCGATACTCTTCATCGCCGCAGCGTCTGCTTTGCCCGGGAAGTACCTTGCCAGCCGGTTACGTGCTCCTTTCCATTACCCTTCATGCGAGTGGGCACAGAAGATTGCACCCGAGAACCGCCAGTGGTTCCAGACTCGTCAGCAGGCAATACAGGCCGGGCATCGTCCCTGTAAGGTCTGCAACCCATGACCAGGGCTGTTGGAATTACCTGCTTTCAGTCTGAATATACGCCATATCTGGAGGGAAAAGAATGAGTTCATTCCTGTATACCTGGAACCCATCCCTATGGAATTGGGAAGACCAGGATCATGCCATCGAGTCAGTCCGGTCAGAAGGTCAATATAGGTTCTCCTGGAGCTGCGGCATAACGAGGAAGATCGTGCCAGGAGATACCTTCTTTCTCATACGCCTCGGAATCGATCCAAAGGGCATCATCGGATTCGGAGAGATCCTTTCGAAACCATATGAGTTCTCCCATTGGGACAATGAGAAGGCACGGGATGGGAAGAAAGTTTTTAAGACAGACATCCTATTCAGGGCATTATCCAATACCCCAATCCTTCCCCTGGATGACCTCAAGGCATTGAACCCCGACATACAGTGGACTCCTCAAAACAGCGGCATCCAGATCCCAGAGGATACTAGCCAGGCCATTGCAAAGAGAATAAACAGGTCAGACAGTGATTGGAACGAAGAAGAGCTCCGTGCAGCTGTTGAAGCCTATCTCGAAATGCAGAAGAAATCATGGAACGGTGAGCGTTTCTCGAAGGTGGATATCTACAGGACACTTGGAACCCGGTTCGGGAGAACCGCCAAGGCCTTTGAATATGGAATGCAGAACATTTCCTATGTGCTCTCGGTACTCGGCCGTGACTGGATCTCTGGCCTCAAGCCCGCAAGGAATGTAGGGACTAAGATCGCATCCATCATCGAAGATCTATTGTCGGAACTTGAGGGAAGAAAGACACACCCCGTTACCGACTTCGAGATCGCAGTCCGGGAGGAAATGAAGAAAGAGGAAATCCCCAAACCATCAGGATGCACAAAACCTCGAGTCATTACTTCCGAGGCAGGCCAGTTCATTCGTGACCCCTCCGTGAAAGCATGGGTGCTCCGTCAAGCAGGGGGCGTCTGTGAATGCTGCGGCAAAAACGCCCCCTTCAATGGCATTGACAATGAACCCTTTCTTGAGGTCCATCATCTCAGGCAGCTCGCCGACGGTGGATCTGATACTGTTGATAACGCTGTAGCCCTTTGTCCGAACTGCCACCGGGAACTGCACTTTGGGCAGAAAGCCAAAGAACTGACAGACAGGATCTATGCCACTATCGGCCGCCTCGTCAGAGAATGATTTTTTCCGACAACCGCACCCTTTCTCTTCTTTCGTGAAGAACTAGCCTCCAAGGGATGGTGATTTGTCCGGATCGCCGATTCCAGTACCTCACTCAAACTACAGAAACATGAGTTTTTTGAACCAATCCAACTTGGTGGAGTCTCTACGGCCACCTCTTCAGAAGCCAAGCTCGAAGCTTCACGTCCTCTTGAGTTGCCCTCTCGATCATCTTAGTTAGCGGAATCCGCAACACCTTGGCAAGTCCGTACAATGTCCCAACCCTGCAATCAGAGGGATTACTCTTCCCTGTCTCGATGAGTCTCAGCGCTTCAGCCCCGATGCCTGCTCGAAGGGCACATTTACCGAGACTCAACCCCATGACTCTTCGCCGTGCCTTGATCCATGCCCCGAAAGATTTTTTGTTCACTGTTTCACCTCCACATTAACCCAGAACAGCGGCGGAGAACAAGGCCCCCGCCGCATCTGTCACTTCAGGAAGTTTTCCCGAACTGTTCCCACGTCCTCAGTAAAGCGACGTTTTCATAATCCGGCATTTCGACGCCCTTCAACCTCTTCAGTTTTGCCTGGTATTCAGCCTTTACCTCTTCCGGCTGAGATTCCAACCATACCCTGGCCATCTCTGGAGAGTACACAACCTTCCCGCAAGAGGAAGGACCTTCGCCCCGGACCGGTTCATCTTCAAATAATCTCACTTGGCCAGGACTGGAGGAAGGCAGATCCTTCGGTGCTGTGACCGATGTTTCCTCCGGCGGCTCCGTCTCATCCTGGCCGGGATAGGCGTCTCCCTCGAAAATGATGATCTTGTCTCCGTCCAGGGACACCCTGCCGCACGTCTCCCACTCCGATAGGGATTCCCTTATCGCTTCCACGGATACCCCTGCCCTGGCGGCGATACTGGGGATAGAGAGAGCACCGTGAAAAGGAGAATATTCCTTGGAATTACCCTTCACCGAATGGCTCACTGACATCTCCATTTTCGGTGAAGCACTGTCAATATACTTCACCGAATCTTCATCATCTATTGATATGACTGGATTTGATTCGGTGAAGCTGTTTTTCACCGAATGCTTCTCTTCTTGAGGGCCTGATTCGGTGAAAAGTGAGGTTCCCGTATCGTTGCTTGCTATCACTGGCTTTTCTTGATTCGGTGAAGATATAGAGACCCTGGTTCCCGCATAGTCCTTCGTGACTTGATAGGCTGTGTTTTTCCCGTGCCCGAACCTCTCGATTTTTCCCTTTTGTTGCCACTCAGCAAGAAGATTCTTGGCCGTGCGGTCTGATATCCCCAGAAGATTCTCCACAGCCTGCCGAGTGAACTCAGTGTATTGAAGCGCATTCCTGACTCGATCCCAGGAACCTTGAGGCTGATTATGCCTCTCCGGAAGTTCTTCCAAGTGTAGGATGAGCTCATCCTCACCAAGTTCGGGGAAGGAAAATCCAAACGGGAGTACCTTCGGCCCCCACGCCTTGACTGACTTGCAGACCTTTATGACTCGCTCTTCACCCTCAATTTCCACCGGAGATTCATAAATCACGAGAGCAACATTGCACAGTTTCGCCCCCGCATTCGATCCTTGAATCTCTGAAAGAGTCGGTTCAGCTCCCTGGTCCTGAGAACGGCGTTTCCGCAGGTGCGTTATCAGCACTACAGCGAGGTTGTATTTCGAGGCAAGGGTTTTCAGATGTTTGCAGATCGCATTCTGGGCCTTTCCATCGTTGAGGTCTTCGTCCGAGAAGGCGGGCAAGGAGTCTATGATTAGAAGATCTGGTTTTTTGGCGTCCAGAAGGCTTTCCAGGTTCTTCCTCCCTTGCGGGGTGTCGAGGTCAAGATCTACACCGTTGTCAGCGAGCACTTCCTGATGGACCACACAGAAATTCTCAGCCGAGTATTCCCACCCGGAGGCCTTGAAACGCCAGTTAAAGTAGTCCTTACCGCACTCCCCGTTAAGGTATAGAGTTTTCCGTACCGGTTCGGCAATCATGCCCAATACAGGAACCCCAATGGAAAGGTCAGAGGCTACCTTCGTCATGAGGATGGATTTTCCCATACCTGGATCTGCTGCCACGAGGTTGAGGTGTTTCCTAGGGAAGTGCCAAACCTTCTCCGGTTTTTGAGCGGTCCCAGGTGAAGGAGACTCCACAAGGTCAAGGATGTTCACCTCCTCATCCTCGCGCGGGGCCTCCACCGCCTCCGTCTGCGCCAAGGCCCACCGGTCACGGAAAAGGCTTTTTGTCGGTTCGATGCCCTGCCTCCTCAGTTCATCATCCCAGTCGAAATTTTTCTCCCGGTCTTCCGGCAGTTCGACAACGGTTCCGTATTGCTTCAGAGACTCTATGATCTTCCGCTGCTCTCCGCTCCCAGGCTTATCAGGACAAAACACTAGTTCAATGGTGGGATGAAGTTCCTTCACGGCTTTTGCAAAACCCGCCATACAAGCCAGTCCAAATACCTCAGAAACAGCCGTATTGCCTCCGGTGATACGCTTCACGGCCTCGCGAGTCGCCCACCCTTCCACCAGGTAAAGGGGCTTGCCGTCTTCTGGCTTGTCTCCGTAGTAACAGCGGCTCTTCCCGCCTCTATGGGCCTTGTCCCTGCTCAGGTCCGGGAATATCCGCTCCACTCCCTGGAATGCTCCGTACAGGTCCGTAGCAGGAATCAGGAGAGTTCCGGCGGGAGTGACCACATCCTTTTCGAACCGATATTCCCTGGAGGTCACCCGCAGGTCTTCGCCCGAATATCCTTTTTTCTGCAAGTAGGGATGATCGTCAGCAGGCTTTCCCTCTTCCCACATCTGCCACGCCTGGCGCGCGTTCGCATGATCTTCGCCGCGATACGAGAGGATCTTTCCACCCTCGCGGCGTTCTTCCCATGGTTCCGCTCCGTCCCATACCTCAGGGATGCCGTGCTCATGGACAAAAAACTTAATGTCTCCGCCACGTCCGCCGAAGTCGTTGTACACGCCCTTTCCCTTTGTTCCGAAGGAAAGTGAAGGTCTGGAATCGTCGCGGTACGGGTTTTTCACCAGACCGTAGTTTTCTCCGTCCTTCGACGTCGAGAACGTCCCACCAGGGAAGTAGGTCTTGCACCATGACCGGAAGTCCATCACTCCTCCCTCCCTTCGGGAGAGAGTAATAAATAAGTGCTGCAGCCCTGGTCATTCCGGAGGCTTAAAATCACGTGACCGCTTTTCTTCAGCTCGCTGATCCTGCTTGCAAGCCTCATACAGCCGAATAACTCCCGTGCCGTGTCCTGAGTCAATGGCGCTCCGGTCTGGAGGTGAGAGAGCACCTTGTCCTTCTGCCTGGCGTGGCGTTTGTGGTCCTCATGCGTCCGCTGGAAGGTCATGCAGCCCACCTCCCAGCCATGAGCCATGAGCACGGAAGAGGTGTCCGCGAGGAGGTAGAGTTATTCCATTGTGGCGTCGTTAATGTCGGGGATGTCGGAAGGGACGGTAAAACTAACCTTGGCCTAGGCGGTTCACCTGGACCGTCTGAATCTCCGTCGCCTCCGTTATCGTCGCCGCCGCTTTTGGCTGCGGAGCGGACCGGGGAACGGCGGGAGCGGGAGTGAGAGTAAAAAATAGTTGGGATGAAATATACTCTTTGCTTCTTGATTGTTGCTTTTTCCAAGACGTTCATTGCGGTTCGTCGGGCTTTTTTAATATCGCCCTTCAATACTGAGTTATTGATAATCTCCCATGCAAGAACTGATCTCCATGACGAACGTGTTTTTTTAATTCGTCTAACCAGCTTGTTATTAATTATTATTGTCTTTTCGAAAAGATGTTTTTTATCTGGTAAAGCCTGGACTAGACTTATTATAAAAAGAGTTTTTATTATCTTGTCCTCTTTTTCTCCGATCGATTCTAATTCCCGGATAAAGTTTTCAAGTGCCTGCTCAGTGTAGGATGCACCATTAAGAGCAGCTGTATCTGTCACATGCCAGACAAGCTCACCAATCACCTCGCTAGGTAATTTCTTCTTTTCACGGTCATAGAAAGGGACAAAATAATCATCCAACCAACTACCCGATTTGCTACCTTCCTTCCGCTCTTCATAAACTCCTCTATAAGAATTAATATTTAAATCTACGTATCCCATATCACATTCAAGATGAGGTGAAAGATTGTTTTCTCCATACCTGTAACCTTGTACCCAAAAAAAAGCTAAATTTTCCGCTTTACAATCCGAGAGGAGTTTATCATCAATGTTTTCCCGGTATGATTCAACGTCCTTGCTCCACAGCAACACCTTTTCCCGCATCTCTTCCGAGAGTGGCCTTTGACTGATGTATTTGCTATACTTATCAATGTAGCCCGTCAATATCACATACCACCTTTCTGCCGCCCGTCCCGGCGGCTTTTCTTTTTACTTCGCCAGACCGGATTCCTCGAAAAAATCAGCTTCGCTCCCGCCGAGTTCAGCCGCTATAATCGATTGCAGCTTCCTTGACGCCGCTCTCTGCCGCTGTTCGATATGCGCAAGATATTGCCGTGCATAGCCTATTCTTTGCCCTAACATCCGCTGGCTCAATCCTTTTTTTATCCGCGCTTCCTGTAGTTTCGTACCCATCTGGACACCCCCTTTCCTTCGTGGTATGCTACAGTCATATAATGCCACATGGTCAGCGTTCAGTCAAGCGGTTGCGCTAAATACAACGCTATTTACAGTGTTATTTTTATCAATCTGTTTTCTTCTGACACTATAAATTTGTTGTACAAGATTAGTCAGGTCATCCTGGAAAAAGCATCTTGATTACATGTTGTGAACTATCGGACCGCGAGGGATAGGTGTGCTGTAGAGGTCAGGAAGGCTTACATTTTAACGGAACCTTGACAATCGGAGGGACACAACAGATTGTAGTACAAGAGCGAGGCCGATACTCTAAAAAAAGAGCCTTCCCTTTTGAGGAAGGCTTACATTCAGTATTTGCAACAGATTGTGTTACTGTGGCGATTCGAACGCCAGACCCTCGGCTCCGGAGGCCGATACTCTATCCGCTGAGCTACAGGCGCATTGCCGCCCCAAAAGGCGAAGTTTATTCTACCCTCGAATGGAGGAACCGTCAAGGAGCGGGGAATTGTCATTCAATATGGCGGCTGATGCGGGGACCAGGTCATAAAATCCTAATGGCCGATGCTCACTATTCCGTCATGGCCTGAACATTGGGGCGCAATACGTTTCATTCCGGCCAGGAAATATTTCCTGATAAAAATTGAAACAGTTTTTGATTGCTTCTTGTCAAAAAAAACCACCGGGTTCATACTTATATTAGCCTCAGGACTACAGTTCCAGAAATCAGCCGGCAGATCATTCCAAATCCGCCTTGGGAGACGACGTAATTTCCCAAGATATCAAGTCCGGGGAGGTTCCCATGCTCGACAAAAAAACACTTCTCATCGTCGCCGTGATTGTTCTTTCAACTGTTGTGGTCACAGGGGGGATGTTCATTCTGGCCGAACGCTTCGACCGCAGATTCGACCTCGAATCTGAGATCGCCGGGCTTAAGGCGGAAAAAGCAGAGATTGAGTCCATGCTTGACCAGGCACTGAAGACGCTCCACCATGAAAGACTTATGCACTTCGGCACGACATCTGCTGATACGGAGGGAAGGAAATGAAAAGACCGGGACCATTCACGATACTCTTCTTCGTTGTGTTCCTAACGGCGGTGTTCGCCGGACAGGGCTTTTTTTCAGCAGTCGAGGCTGAAGGCGCCCCTCAGAAGAATGAACCCGTGTCTGTATTACGAAAAAAGGCTGAAAATGGAGATGCCGAAGCCCAACTCAGTCTCGGCGTCAGTTACGACAAAGGAGAAGGCGTTCCCCAAAACTACGCAGAGGCTGCAAAGTGGTTCCGCAAAGCAGCAGATCAGGGGGATCCATATGCCCAGTACGATCTCGGCAGTATGTACGAAGAGGGGAAAGGCGTTTCCCGTAGCTACGAAAAAGCCTACATCTGGTTCACTCTTGCTGCTGATTTCAGTATGGGAGAACTCCAGGAGGATCTAGAAGACGCAATTTACCGGGTCATGAAAAAACTTTCCAGAAATCAACTGATGGATGCCGACCGGATCATCAGGGACTGGAGGCCGAAGAAGGAAAAATGATCCATTGACATGAGGAGGTGCAGGAATCTCGTGCAGCAGAGAGGAATCCTCATCATCGCTGAATACTTTGCCCTCAGATTCGGCTTCTGATCAGAGATTACCGAAAGCGATGCCTGCCGGGCATGGAGCTTGCACGTTTTTGCTGACAGTGTTTTTGTCAGGATTTGCTCTTTCTCTTTTCCAGGAACTCCTTCAGGACAAGGGCATGGTTGTGTTCTTCGTCCTTTGCGGCATATACAAGGGTCACGGTTCCCCGGGCGGCATGATCCCGTATCAGCGGTACAGCATCGCGGTTATTCTCCAGTTCCCCGAAATAATGGGCCCTGAATTCCTCCCACTTCGCCGGATCGTGGCAGAAATCCTTCCTGAGTTCAGGGCTCGGGGCGGCATCCTTGAGCCAGAGATCGATACCTGCCCTTTCCTTTGAGATCCCTCTCGGCCAGAGCCTGTCCACGAGGATCCTGAAACCGTCGTCCGGGTCTGCCGGTTCGTAAATGCGCTTCAGCCGTATGATCATGCTTTCCCTCCTGTCGCCTTGCGGCCGGCCTGAAAAGAACGTTCAGCCCGATCTCGTGTGACTTCTCTTCCTCTCAGCGCCTGAATGAAACCACCGTCACCCCGAAACCTCCCTCGGAGGGTTCACCGAGGCGGTAGGAAGCGACGTATTTCAGCGAGGCGCAGAGAGCATGTACCTCCCTGCGGAGGATGCCCTCTCCCCTGCCGTGAATGACGGTCACCCGGTCGTACCCCAGCCTCATTGCCTGGTCAAGGTACCGTTCAACGACAGGGAGCGCTTCATGGACGTTCATCCCTCTTACCATGACGGAAGGAGGAACCCTGTCGGGTGCGGAGGAAGAGGATTCCTGCACCGTGATGGCTTTCGGCTTCTTTTCGGTCGGAACAAGTTTTTTTACGTCCACTTCCATCTTCATGACACCGGCCCTGAGGATGGCACGGCTGCCCTTCAGCGACTCAATTACGCCCGCCACACCTGTTCCGGCAACCTGGGCGACTCCTCCGACAACAGGTGTGAAGCTTGACGACGGAATGTTCCGAAGAAGCCGTTTTTCCTGGTTCTGCTCAAGTCTTTTTCGTTCAGTGCGCACTTTCTCACCTGTTTCCCGTATTTGCCTGTGGACTGCAGATTTTGCCGCATCTTCGAGGTTTTTCAGCAGATCACGGCTTGACTGCTCCGCCTTTTCAAGTATGGCGGCGGCTTTTTTCTCGGCCTCTGAGAGCATTTTGTCTTTCCTGAATTCTATTTCCCTCATTTTCTCAGAGTACAGCTCACGCTCCTCCGAGAGTTTTTTCCGGAGCAGCGCCGCTTCGCTTTCTTCCCTGTCAAGCCATGCCTTGCGCTCGTTCAGTTCGGCTATCAGGTCCTCCACGGGGACTTCCCTTTCACTGAGAGACTTCCTGGCTTTATCAAGTACATTCTTCGGAAGGCCGTATTTCTGGGCTATAAGTATGGCGTTGCTTTTCCCGGGAACGCCGAGGAGCATCCGGTACGTGGGAGACAGGGATTCCACGTCGAACTCCATACTGGCGGTCTCAACTCCGGGGGCTGTCAGGGCATATTGTTTCACCGGGTTGTGGTGGGTGGTGGCCAGGGTCAGCCCCTTCTCCCTCGTCAGCGTGTCGAGGATGGCAATGCCGAGCGCCGCCCCTTCCTGGGGATCGGTACCTGCCCCGAGCTCGTCGAGAAGGACCAGGGACGTGCGGTCCGACTTCTCGAGGATGGAAATGATGTTTTTTACATGGGCGCTGAAAGTCGAGAGATTTTGCTCAATGCTCTGTTCGTCACCGATATCGGCGAAGATGGAGCTTATTTTTCCCACCACGGAGTCCTCCTCCGCCGGCAGGGGAAGGGCGCACCATGCCAGGTAGACGCAGACTCCTGCCGTTTTGAGGACCACTGTTTTTCCTCCCGTATTGGGGCCCGTTATGACAAGGCTGCGGAACCTGTCGCCGCATTTTATGGAAACAGGGACCGCAGCATCCCCGAGAAGGGGGTGCCTGGCGTCATGAAAGGAAAACATGGCCTTTTCGGTGAGCTGGGGGAGCTTCCATTTTTTCTCGTGAATGACTGCGGCAGCACCGTAGAAGAGATCAAGCATGGCCAGAACTTCTTCGGTTTCTCTCAGGGCACGCTCTTTCGACAGGAGTTTCCGCGTGAGCTGCCTGAATATGGCTTCCTCTTCCTCCCTCTCGTCACGGATCCTGAGAGCGAGCCTGTTGTTCAGCGGAACCAGCGATGCCGGCTCCATGTAGACCGAGCTTCCCGAACCGGACCGGTCGACCACGGTTCCCGGGAAGCGGTTCACGAATTCCTGCCTGACGAGGAAGACAAAGTGGCCGTTCCTGTACGCGGTGACCCTTTCCTGGAGCATATGGGAAAGGGAGGGATTGTCAAGAATCCCCTGCGCAGCCCTTCGGACCTGCCGCCGGAGGGATTCAAGGTCTCTGCGTATTTCTGCAAGGGAGGGGGACGCGGAATCATAGAGCCTGCCCCCGTCATCAATTACTCCGAGGGCATCCGCTTCATCTGAAAAATCCCTCGCCTGACGGTATGGCCCTTCAAAAAGGGGGTAGGCCCCCCTGTATTTTTCAAGGTGTTCCCTGGTCATCCGGGAAAGGGCAAGAAAACGTGCCGCGGCGGCGAGTTCCTCGCCGGAAAGCATTCCGGACCTCTTTGCCTCTGCGAGAAGGGGGGAAATGCAGGGGGCACTGTTCCACGGCCACTCGCCGAAGCTGTCCCTGCATGAAATATAGTTCCTGAAGAGTTCCATCCTCTCCTGAAGCGCTTCAATAGAGGCCCGGGGACGTATGGAAGCAATGGCTGACAAGCCGAGTTCGCCCCTGACTCTTGAGGCGAACTCGGCGAGGACCTTCGGTATTTCAAGGATTCTCAGTATATCTTCACTGACCTGCATTCGTTTCTCCCGTATTTGAAGGGAAAAGAGGCGGAAGATTCAGGCTGGGGAGCGAGAAACCTTCCGGAAACAGTCCGTGGCTCTGCAAAAACGCCTGGATGTTCGGCCAGGCGGCGTCCGCCCCCCGCATGACATAGCTGGATCCCATCCACTCCGTGGGAAAGAAGGGTGAGTATGTAGTGATGCCCACATAGAGAAAAAGGATCAGGACTCCGCCTTTCAGTATTCCGGCCAGTAAACCCAGTATCCTGTCGGCGAACGTTAGGGAAGCGAATTTAATGAATGCCCTGACTATACGGCAGACCGAAGCTGCCAGGACGACAACCGTAATGTAAATGGCCACCATGAACCCCACGGAAACCATGGATTCGTTCGCTCCAGGGGTCATGGACATCAGCCAGGCAGCCGGAACTGAGGAGTATTTCCACGCAAGGAATACCCCTCCGAGGGTGCCGATAATGGAAAAAATTTCCCCCGTAAGTCCGCGGAAAAGTCCCCGAAGGGCAAAAGTGGCCACGATAAGGGTAATGACGGAGTCAAAGACAGATGCAAAGGTAAAGGTCATAGGGCCTCCTCATCCTTCAGTTCGATAAGTGATTTTTCCAGCTTTCTTCCCAGTTTTTCCAAAATCCACGCCAACTGCAGGCAGGAAAGGAGAAGCAGGTACTCCTGATCGAGGGAACCTGCGAACTCCTTAGTGATTTCTGCCGACAGGGAGGAGATCCCCCTGAGGCTTTCATCGTCCAGGGTGGTCTTCAGGAAATAGGATTTCTTCCCTATCTGGATGGTCACTTCACGAAGGGAGGCGTCCACTCCTAAGGTCTCCTTTCACCTCTGCCGTCGTTGTTGACTGGCTGAGGCTGGGATTGGGGCTGCCTGTTCTCGGGAAGGATGGAGCTCAGTTTCTCAAAAAGAGTCTTCATCTGTCCCTCGACCTGGCTCTTTTCCCTCTGGAAAGCCAACTTTTCCCTTTCAATAATTTCAAGATTCCGCTGGTTTTCCTTCGACACGCGGATACATTCAAGTTCTTTCTCGGCCAGCTTATTCTTCAGGTCGTTATTCTGGAGGCGAAGCTGGTCCCTTTCGTTTTTCAGGGATGCCATCACCTCGGAGATCCTGTCCGCCAGTTGTTCAATATGGCTGATCGTCACCATTTTCCGGATTCCTCCTATCGTAGGATATAGCCCAGGGCTTCCAGTTTTTTCCGCACACAGGCGTGAACGCCGTCGACCTCGCTGTCAGTGAGTGTTTTGTCATCCCGCTGGTACGCCAGCGAAAAAGCGAGGCTGCGGTGTCCCTCAGGTACCCCTTTGCCCGCGTAGATATCAAAAAGACGAACGTTCCTCAGCAGCTCTCCCGCTTCCCCGCGCATGCGGCGGACAACGTCCTCCATGGGGCTCTCAGAGGGGACAAAGAGAGAGATGTCCCTATAGACGGGGGGGAACTGAGAGCTCTCCCGGAATGACGGGAGAACATCGCTCTCATAAGGTTCAAGGTCGAGTTCGAAGGCATAGAGCGGCGCGCAGTCCAGCTCTTTCTCAATGGAGGGTTTCAGGCGGAGCAGGTACCCGACCTTCCTGCCGCCCTCCTCGATCCGGGCGGTCTGGCCTCCGTGTCCGAAGGGTTCCTCACCCTGCACGAACTTCAGCGATACGTACCGGCTTCCGGCGATCGCCAGGATGTCCCCCTTGAGGGAAAAAAGATCCTCGCCTTCCTGCGGTCCGTAGGGAAGCCGCGGATCCCTGCCTCCATATACAAGACCCGCAATACGTTCAATTTCTTCATGGCCGCCCTCTTCGACCGGGAGAAAAACCCTTCCGAGCTCAAAAACCATCACAGGAGACTTCCAGCCTGCGAGGGCGGTCTGCTCTGCGCTGCGCAGCAGACCGGGAAGGAGAGTCGTCCTCATGACGGACTGCTCACCGCTCAGGGGATTGGCAAGCTCAAGGGGACGTGCTCTTCTGTCATTTTCCGGAAGCCTGAGCAGCTTAACAAAGGATGGGGACAGGAAGCTGTAGTTTACGAGCTCAACGTATCCCCTTGAAAGCAGCGTTCTGCGTACGTCGCCTTTCAGGCGCGTAACGGATCCGATGTCTCCCCTGCCGTAAAGCACCTGGGGAAGCCTGGGCGCCATGGTTTCATTATAGCCTCTTATGCGCCCGACCTCCTCCACGAGGTCTTCCTCGATGAGGATATCAGGACGCCAGGAGGGAACGCTGAAGGTCCGCTTTCCCTCTTCTGCGGATATTTCTTTCAGCCCGAGCCACTGCAGGATCTTCGACGCTCCATCGAGATCTCCCGTGAGGAGTATTTTCTGCAGCATCTTCCCGGTAAGACTCACGGTCACCGGGTCTTTCCGCACGGACGAAGCGCTCCGGATGACATAGGCGGATTCGGCGCAGCCCCACTCTTTCAGGAGAGCCGCGATATAGTTGAGCGCAATTTCCGAAAGGGCGGAATCGACCGTTCGGGCATACCGGAACGCCGCTTCCGAGTTGATGCCCAGTCTCCGGGAAGTCCTGCTTACCCGTATTGCATCGAAGGAGGCAGACTCGATGTACACGCTTCGGGTTTCAGGAAGGATCTCGCTGTTCTCGCCTCCCATGACCCCGGCGAGCCCGATGGGGTTTCCTCCGCTGGTTATGAGGAGATCTGTATCCTGAAGAACGTGGCTCCTTCCGTCAAGGGTCCTGATGGTCTCTCCCTGAACGGCCGGACGGACGGTGATCTCCGGTGCCGCAAGGCGTCCCGCATCGAAGGCGTGGGTCGGCTGGCCGAGGGTAAGCATGGCTAGGTTGGTTGCGTCCACCATGTTGGATATGGGCCTCATGCCGAGAAACGAGAGCGCGATGCGTACCCGAAGGGGCGACATTCCCGGGACAAGACCGGTAGCGAGGCCGAGGCAGTATTTTTTGCATCCGTCGTCCTCGAGAGTTATCCCCCTGAATTCTGACGGCCATTCCTTCGGCTCCGCCGGTGCCGGAGTTTGAGCGGGGTTATTCTTCCATTCGGTACCGGGAAAGAGGGCATAGACCTCCCTGGCCACTCCGAGCAGGCTGAGCAGGTCTCCCCTGTTGGGGGTAATGGAGAGGTCAAGGACGGCATCGTCAAGCCCGAGCCATTTCTTCGCGTCCTCACCGACAGGTGCATCCGGAGAAAGGCGGAGTATGCCGAATTCGTCGGCCGCCTCCGGAACTCCGAGTTCTTCGGCCGAGAGGAGCATTCCTTCGCTTTCGACGCTGCCGAAACTCCTGGTGCCCAGGACGGAGCCGTCAGCGAGCACTGCTCCGGGACGCCCGTACGGGACCCTGTCCCCCGCCGAGAGGTTGGGGGCGGCTGTAACAACAACAGCCGTACCAATTCCGTCGTTCACTGCGGCAACAAAGAGGGAGTCCTTCTCAGGATGCTTCTCAAGCTTTTCGATGAGGGCTATCCGCACATCTTTGAGCTGCCTGCAGGGATAATCAATGGATTCCACTTCGCACCCCGTGAGGGTAAGCCTTTCGGCAACTTCTTCAAGGGACGCGGGTATGGAGATGATATGGTTGAGCATATTCCAGGATATGAGCATCAGAGAGCCCTCCCCGAGAGAAGATAGGGCACGTTGCCTTCAAAGAGGACGCGCAGGTCGGTAAGCCTGTATTTCAGCATGGCGAGCCGGTCCAGCCCCACTCCCCATGCAAAACCGTTGTATACCTGAGGATCGATTCCCCCGTACCGGAGCACCGTGGGGTGAACCATTCCGAGCCCTGCAACCTCGAGCCACCCTGTCCCCTTGCATATTCTGCAGGCGGGGTTTTTGCCCGAGCATTCCACGCATTCTATGTCAAGCTCAAGTGAGGGTTCGGTGAAAGGGAAATAGCTTGCCCTGTACCGGGCCTTGAGGGAGCGGCCAAAAAGCGACTGCATGAGTGCCTCGAGGCAGCCCTTCATGTCGGCCACGGAAATATCCTTCTCCACCAGCAGTCCCTCGAGCTGGTGGAACATGGGGGAATGGGTCGGATCACTGTCACGCCTGTAAACTTTCCCCGGGCACACGATGCGGATCGGTGCGCCGAACCTGAGCATGGAACGCACCTGCACGGGCGAGGTGTGGGTCCGCAGAAGCTTTCCGTCAGGGAAATAGAATGTGTCCTGCATATCCCTGGCAGGGTGGGACGCCGGGATGTTGAGCGCCTCAAAATTATGAAAGTCATCCTCTATCTCGGGGCCGAGAGCCACCGAAAAGCCGAGGCCGGCCAGTATTTCCACCACGTCCTGGGTGAGCTGTGCAACGGGATGTATGCCGCCCCACGTTCTGCCCCTGGGAGGGAGGGTGACGTCCAGCCTGTTGTTACGCTCCTCCTCCGCTGATTCAGCTTCCTCTATCTGTGCTTTTCTCGACGCAAGGCGCTGCTCCATTGAGTCCCGGAGGGAATTTATCGCCTCTCCCGCTGCCGGGCGCTCCTCTGCGGGGAGAGATCCGAGCTTTTTAAGGAAGGAAGTCAACGATCCTTTTTTCCCGAGAAAGGCAACCTTCACCTGCTGCAGTTGGTCTGAAGAGGCCGCTCCGGACAGTCGTCCCGCGAAGTCTTTTTCAATTATTTCAAGTTCACCGAGGATAGATGTCACTTGCCGATTTCCTCCTTGTCCTTGTCTCGTTCAATGTAGTTTTGTATTATACGTCTTCCGCCGGAGCAGTTCCATTCCGGTCCGGGACACAGGGATGCCTATGGACGCAGCAAAAAGGCTCACTGTATGTACAATACCATAAAAAGAGGGTTCCTACCGCGTGAGCGACAGGAACCCAGAGATATCAATCCCGTCCGGATCAGCCTGCAGTTTTCCCCGAAAACAGCGTTACGGTCAGGCAAAAACCGTACTGCTATTTGCCCAGCGCGTTTCTCGCCTGGCCGGCGAGCTGCGTGAAGGCCGCCATATCGTTGATGGCGAGCTCGGATAGCATTTTCCGGTTGATATTGATTCCTGCCTTTTTCAGCCCGTTCATCAGGACGCTGTAGGAAAGGCCCTGTGCGCGGGATGCGGCATTGATTCGGGTGATCCACAGGCGCCGGAAGTCCCTCTTTTTTCTCTTCCTGTCGGTGTAGGCCCTTGAAAGAGAATGAAGGAAGGCTTCCCTCGCTCTTCTGTACACGTTCTTCTTCCGTCCCCAGTATCCTTTGGTGATGGAAAAAAGTCTTTTTCTTTTTTTATCGCTAGCGCTACCACCTTTAACTCGGGGCATCGCACGTCACCTCTTTCATAAAATAAACTTTTCCAGATCCGGTTTTCAGCTGTACGGGAGAAGCTTTCTCATATACTCCATCTGGGTATCATCGACATACCCGGTCTTGCGCAGCTTCTTGAGCCTCGAGGGGCTTTTGCAGGTAAGCAGATGGCCTCTTCCTGCCTTGCGGTACGATAGTTTTCCCGTACCTGTGAACGAAAAACGCTTTTTCGCTCCCGAATGGGATTTAAGCTTTGGCATGATGTTTTCCTCCTTCCCGGATGATGAGTCAAGATAAAAGCCCGCCGCATTCAGGCGGCAGGCGAAAAAGCGGTGAAAACGGAATGCACGGCCGGTTTATTCTGCTGATATCTCAGGCGATGGAGCTGCCTCCTCTTTCTTTTTTTCCTCAACTTTTTTCCCGGCGTTCTTTTTCTCAGCGTTTTTGCCTGCGTCATTTTTTTCCGGTTTCACTGGAGTCTTTCCCTGTCCCGGAGGAAGGGGCGTCATCATGATCCTCATGTACCGCCCTTCCATGCGGGGGTTTCCTTCGCTCTTGCCAAGCCCGTCGCAATCTGCGATCACCCGCGCAAGGACTTCCTCTCCCTTGCTGAGGAAGGACATCTCCCTGCCCCGGAAAAACACCGAAACCTTTACCCTGTGACCGTCCTCCAGAAAACTCTTGATGGCGCGGACCTTAAAGTCGTAGTCGTGTTCGTCGATCTTCGGACGCATCTTCATTTCCTTCAGGGTCTGCACTTTCTGCTTCTTCCTGGCGTCCTTCTCCTTTTTCTGGAGCTGGTACCTGTACTTCCCGTAATCGAGTATGCGGCACACGGGAGGAGCAGCCTGCGGGGCGACTTCCACGAGGTCGAGCTGGCGTTCCTCCGCCATGCGGATACCTTCAGCTGTCGGGATAATCCCCATCTTGACGCCGTTCTCGTCGATGAGCAGGATTTCGCGGGAGGTAATCTCCCGGTTGACTCTGGGATCTCCGTCTTCTTTTCTTGCTACTATAGCCTTTCACCTCCATGTGAAATATGAAAAGGGGCCGGTGAAGCCACCGGCCCCTCGATACGCAACGAGAGAATCTCTTTGACCGGACAGCAGGAAAAACCGCACGGTGAGAGGGTGGCCCCTCTTCTTTTCTTTCCAAAAACTTGAAGAATATATCATATCGGCGGGAAAAACGCAAATACCAATTCACCCTGCATGGTTTTCCCGTTCACAGCTCAGGATTTCAGGGGGTTGAACTCACCTGCAAGAACTTCCAGGAACTCCTCCAGAGGCATGGAACCAAGGTCTCCCCTGCTCCGCTCCCGGGGAGCGATGGTCCCCGACTGCATCTCCTTCTCGCCCACCACTGCCATGTAGGGTATTTTTTGGGTCTGGGCGTCGCGGATCTTTTTGCCGAGTTTTTCATCCCTTTCATCGATCTCCACCCGTATGCCCCGCGCCCGAAGCGTCTCAGTCGCTTTCTTCGCATAGTCAACGAAATCGCCGGAGACCGGAAGGATCCTGACCTGGACGGGTGCGATCCAGTACGGGAACGCTCCTGCGAAGTTTTCGATGAGGATTCCGAAGAACCGCTCCAGGCTTCCGAGAATCGTCCGGTGAAGCATGACCGGCCGATGTTCCTTTCCGTCCGCCCCGATATAGGTCAGGTCGAATTTTTCGGGCATCTGGAAGTCAAGCTGTATGGTGCCGCACTGCCATGTCCTTCCGATACAGTCCTCAAGGTGGAAGTCGATCTTGGGGCCGTAGAAGGCGCCGTCGCCCGGGTTGAGCCGATACTCGGCGCCGCTCTCCTCGAGAGCCTGTCTGAGTGAGGATTCGGCAATGTCCCACTGCTCCTCGGAGCCCATTGAGTTTTCCGGCCTGGTGGAGAGCTCCATGGTGTACTTGAAACCGAAGACATCCTTGTAGATGTACCTGCAGAGATCCATTATCCCGATGATCTCGTCCTTTACCTGTTCCGGGCGGCAGTAGAGGTGGGCATCATCCTGGGTGAAGCAGCGGACTCTCATCAGTCCGTGGAGAACCCCGCTCCGCTCGTGGCGGTGCACTATGCCCAGTTCTGCCACCCGCAGGGGGAGATCCCTGTAGCTGCGGATCTGGCTTTTGTAGACGAGCATGCCGCCGGGACAGTTCATGGGCTTGATGGCAAAGGGCTGTTCGTCTATCTCCGTGAAGTACATGTTCTCACGGTAATGATCCCAGTGACCGGACCTGATCCAGAGGCTGCGGTCCAGGATAAGGGGGGTACGGATCTCGCAGTAGCCTCTCTTTGTATGCTCTTTTCTCCAGAAATTCATAAGCCCGTTGAGGATAACCATTCCCCTGGGGTGAAAGAAGGGGAACCCGGGCCCCTCGGGCTGGATGCTGAAGAGGTCGAGTTCTTTCCCCAGGCGCCTGTGGTCCCTGTTTTTCGCCTCTTCCATTCTCCGGATATAGGCCTCAAGGGACTCTTCGTTGCCGAACGCAGTTCCGTAGACCCTGGTGAGCATGATGTTCTTTTCGTCTCCCCGCCAGTAGGCGCCGGCCACGGAGAGAAGCTTGAAATGCCTGACATAGGATGTATTGGGGACATGGGGTCCCCTGCAGAGGTCGGCGTAATCCCCCTGGAAGTAGAGAGACACCTTTTCCTCCTCCAGTTCCGAGATGATCTCCGCCTTGTAGGGGTCATCCTTCCCCCTGAAATAGGCGAGGGCCTCTTCTCTGCTCATTTCCCTGCGCTCTACGGGGATGGCTCGCTTGGCGATGCGGCGCATCTCCTTCTCGATTTTCGGCAGGTCTTCCTCGGTAATGCCGCCGGGAATCTCCATGTCATAGTAGAAGCCGTCCTTAATGGCAGGCCCCACGCCATACCTCGTTCCGGGGTACATTTCCGCCACTGCCTGGGCCATGAGGTGGGCAGCCGAATGCCTGAGAATGTCGAGCCCTTCCTCCGAATCCGGCAGTATGGGCGCGATGGCGCCTGATTCTGTCAGGTGCCGGGCAAGATCCACGGCTTTCCCGTTCACCATGGCCGCCAGGGCGCCTCCCCGGAGGCCGAGTTTTTCGAGCGCTTCCCCTGCGGTCGCTGATTCGATCCGTACGCTCTTCTGATCCGGTCCGTTCAGTTCAATCATTGCAGTCTCCTCCTCGTATGTATAAAAAAATGCCCACACATCTCCATCCAGGAGACGACGTGGGCATGCCGTGGTTCCACTCCTCTTCCGCCGTTTTCAGGCGGCACTCGCTTCCCGCTGTAAGGGGCGGACCCCGACGCCTTGTACCCTAAGGTTTTTTCGGCGCCCGCTCAAGGACGGTCTTCAAAGGGATACCGCAGGAAGTTTTCCAGCCGTGAACCTCCCTCTCTGTGCGGAGAAAATCCTTTTACTTTTCCTCTCATCGCGCGGTTATTTTATTTGGAGAGTTTTATACCTCTAAAACCTTCTCCTGTCAACTCCTGCCGGTGCTTCCGAATCCCCCTTCACCCCGTCCGGACTCTTCAAGGGATTCCGCCTGCTGCCAGACGATCCTCGACACCGGCGCGACCACAAGCTGGGCAATACGGTCACCGGGCTCTATGGTGAAAGTCTCCAGGCCGTGATTGATCAGGAGTACCCTGATCTCTCCCCTGTAATCGCTGTCTATGGTTCCGGGAGCGTTAAGTATGGTGACCCCGTGCCGTATGGCAAGGCCGCTCCTCGGTCTGACCTGGGCTTCGTATCCTTCCGGGAGCTCGATCCGGAGACCTGTGGGAATGCTCGCCCGTTCGCCCGGCAGCAAAACGGCCGTTTCCGAGGCACGAATATCCGCTCCTGCCGAAAAGGGGGTCGCATATTCGGGGAGGGAGATCCCCTCATTCTCCCTCAGGACTTTGACGACGACCTCAACAGCCATTACGGCCTTCCGCCCGAAGAACTCCTTCTCGGACCTCCGCCCCGACGATCTCCCCTGTCTCCCCTGTCAGGACGGCCGCCTCCGTGGGAAGGCCGTTCCCTGTCGGGGGAAGGATTCGCCTTTGCTGCTGCTGCAAGGGCTGTTATGGCCTCTTCTCTTTCCTTTTCCGCCGGAAGTACGTCAGAGAGTCCCTCGTCGGCTATGCGTGCCTCGTTTTCCAGGATACGGCGCCGTGTGAGGTTCACCCTGTTCATGTCGTCTATTTCCTTCACCATCACGAGGACCCTGTCACCCACCTTGAACACGTCTTCCACCTTGGGGATCCTGTGAGTGCTGACTTCGCTCACGTGAAGGAGCCCTTCCTTTCCGGGAAGGCATTCCACGAATGCTCCGAAGGTCATGAGGCGCGTAACGGTTCCGTAATAGACTTCTCCCGCCTCCAGGTCCTTGGTGAGGCCGCGTATGATGGAAAGCGCCTCGTCAACCTTGTCCTGCGAGGCTCCCCCGATGTATATTTCACCGGAGTCCTCAACGTTGATCTTGACGCCGGTCTTCTGGGTTATGCCGCGGATGACCTTGCCGCCGGGGCCGATGACGTCCCTGATTTTCTCGGGGTCAATGGTGGTCATGAAGATCCGGGGAGCATTGGGAGAAAGTCCGGACGGGGCGGGAATGGCCGCTTCCATTTTGTCGAGGATCTGCAGCCTGGCAGTCTTTGCCTGCCCGAGCGCCTGCTCGAGAACGGCCCTCGTGATGCCGCCCGCCTTGTTGTCCATCTGAAGGGCTGTCACACCGTCACGGGTGCCGGCGACCTTGAAGTCCATGTCGCCGTAGTGGTCTTCAAGACCCTGGATATCCGTGAGGACCTCTACCTTGTCCCCTTCCTTGATGAGCCCCATGGCGATCCCAGCCACATGTTTCTTCATGGGGACGCCTGCATCCATGAGGGCAAGGCTTCCGCCGCAAATGGACGCCTGGGAGCTCGAGCCGTTCGATTCGAGGATATCCGAGACGACGCGCATGACGTAGGGAAAATCCGCCTCCTCGGGGATCATGGACCTGAGAGCCCGCTCAGCAAGTGCCCCATGGCCGATCTCTCGCCTGCCAGGGCCTCTCATGGGGCGGACCTCGCCTACGGAGAACGGGGGGAAATTGTAATGGAGTATGAAGCGCTTCGCAGGTTCGTCCTGTTTCAGCCCGTCGAGGATCTGGTCGTCTACGCCCATCATGCCGAGGGTCGTCACAACGAGCGCCTGGGTCTCACCCCTGGTGAAAAGGGCAGAACCGTGTACGCGGGGCAGGACTCCCGTTTCACAGGAGATGGGGCGTATCTGGTCCATCGCCCTGCCGTCCACGCGGATACGCTCGTCGAGAATCAGGGAGCGCATGGTCTTCTTCACCGTTTCATCCATGAAAGCTGCGATGTAGTCTCCGCTTTCGGGGTACTGTGCGCTGAAGTGCTCCAGTGCCTTCTTTTTTGCAGCCGAGAGCTTGTCCCCCCTGGGCTTTTTGTCGTGAGTCTTCACTGCGTCGCGGATTTCTTCCCTAAGGTTTTCTGTGATCCACTGTTCAATGTCGGGGTAAACCGCCGGGGCCGCAATAACCAGTTTTTCCTTTCCGACTGCGTCGCGCATTTCAAGGAAAAGCCCGGTGATCTTGCGGATCTCCGCCTGGGCAAGATCAAGGGCATCCACAAGAAGCTCTTCGGATACCTCCCTTGAACCGCATTCCACCATCGTGACGCCGTCCCTGTGTCCGGCGACGAGCAGATCGACGTCCGAGACGAGCATCTGCTCCTCCGTGGGGTTCACCACAAGGGCCCCGTCGACGAGGCCTATCCTCACGGCGCCTACAGGGCCTCCCCAGGGGATATCGGATATGGTAAGCGCCGCCGATGCGGCATTTATGGCGAGCACGTTGGGCGGGTTCACCTGGTCGACGGAAAGGACCGTTGCCACAACATGGACATCGTGGCGCATGGTCTCGTCGAAGAGAGACCGGATGGACCGGTCCACTACCCTTGAACTCAGAACGGCTGTCTCGGACGGGCGTCCTTCCCTTTTAATGAAGCCTCCGGGGATTTTTCCGGCGGAGTAAAACCGTTCCTCGAAATCAACGAGCAGGGGAAAGAAATCGATCCCCGTCCTTGGAGTGTCGGTTATGCATGCCGTGGCAAGGATCGATGTTTCACCATGACTTGCTATTACCGCACCGTTCGCCTGTTTGGCCATCCTGCCGGTTGAAAATTCGAGAGGGCGGCCTCCCACTTCTACTGAAAACTTCTTTTCCATACTTTTTCCTCCTCAATTTTTCTTTTCCTCTTTTGTATGCGGAGTAAGAATACCACAATATGGGGCCGGAAAGGCAAAAAAAATGCGGGGACACAAAGTCCCCGCACCGAACCTCCGTTTATTCTCCGCCTTAATGGCGCAGGCCGAGCCGTTCGATGAGCGTTCTGTACCGGTTGAAGTCTTTTTCCCTGAGGTACCGGAGAAGCTTTCTCCGTGTTCCGACCATCTTCAGGAGTCCCCTGCGGGAATGGAAGTCCTTGGTATGGATCTTCAGGTGCTCGGTAAGATCGCGAATGCGCTGCGTGAGCATTGCGACCTGGACTTCAGGAGACCCTGTATCAGCTCCGTGAGTGCGGAATTCCTCGATAATACCCTGTTTCTTTTCTTTCTCCAACATTTTCTTCACCTCGAAAAAAAAATCCCGTAACCCAGAAAAGCGAGGCATATCGCTAATCCGAGTAAGGGTCGGAAGAATAGTACCATCTTCCGCATAATAAAGCAATTGATCAGGAAAGAAAACGGAGGATATTTCAGCAAAATTTCAGATTCACGGAATACATTTCATTTTGTCCTCGACTTTTAAATCTCTCTGTGATTTAATCTTTAGGGTTAAAAGAAAACAATATCCGCCTTTAAAAAATGGAGGGATCACTGTGCCGCTTCTCATAATAGAAGACAACCGGGATCTCGTGCAGGTCCTCACCGAAGGATTCGCTGAAGCCGGCTTTTCAGTGGACAGCGCGCTTTCCGGAGAAGAGGGCCTGGAAAAGATCACGAACGGGGAATACGGGTGCGTCATACTGGATATCATGCTGCCGGGAATAAACGGGCTGCAGGT
>Ga0228536_1000486_pt1 | contig 72065 bp, 57 predicted proteins | sample SJ1Smetagenome_FD_168611 | JGI IMG/M metagenome (GOLD analysis project Ga0228536, IMG submission 168611) | Enriched culture of PCE-dechlorinating microbial communities from Ithaca, New York, USA - SJ1.S | ecosystem: Engineered > Modeled > Simulated communities (microbial... > Unclassified...
GGCGGCCGCCGGCGGGGTGTGGGGCATGCCCCACACCCCGCCCCGAACGTTTCTTGTTAAAGAACGATAGACACTACAATATCATCTGTTTCTTAAGATACAAGGAATACAAGAATACAAGTGTACAAGAATACAGGAATGTAGGAATACAAAAATGGAAGGAGATAATGATGAAAGCGACGGCCAAAAGCTTTGAAGAGTTATTGGTTTGGCAAAAGGCTCACCAGCTCGTTCTTCAAATATATACAGCGACCAAAACATTCCCGAAAGAAGAGTTATTCGGTGTTGTTTCGCAAATACGACGGTCGGCTGTATCGGTTCCGGCTAACATTGCCGAAGGATTCCGGAGAAGGACCAGGGCGGATAAACAGCATTTTCTGACAATGGCTCACGGTTCACTGGAGGAGACGAGGTATTATTTGTATCTGTCCCGCGATCTGGGCTACTGCCAGGTATCAGATTTATTGATGTTGGCCGAAGAAGTCAGCAAACTGTTGACCCTTTATTTTCGCAATATCGCAGCAAATTAAACGTTCCTGCTGATCATCCTACTTATATATGCCCTAGAATACATGTATTCTTGTATTCCTGTACACCTGTATACCTGATTTTATCGGTCTATAAAAAATCTTCACGATTTCTTCAAAAAATTTCACACTTCATTTGCCACCCACCCATTTTATTTCTTACCTTTTGTTTAGAAGTAATTAATGCGTTCTTTGACAAATGAATAGGCGACCCGGCAGTGTCCAATGGACACACGAAAAAGACTAATAGAAGGACGGCCACTCGGCTGGACTTTCAATCTTAGCCTCCGGCCCTGCTGACCCGCGACTGGCGGGTCAAGGGCCTTCGGCATTCCAAACCAAAAAAATAGTAAAGCGTCAAAAATGGCCCGGCCTATGGTGGCCGGACTCAAAAAATCGATACCGAAAACAATGTCAAGAAACACACAAGTAAAGGAGAAACACACAATGAAACGAGCAAGAAAAGGGTTTACACTGGTTGAAATTTTGATCGTCGTGGTCATTCTGGGTATCCTGGCCGCCATCGTGATACCTCAGTTCAGCCAGGCCAGCACGGATTCCAAGAAAAGCAGCCTGCGGAGCAACCTGCAGAGCATTCGTGCTGCGATTGCCCTGTATAAGATTCAGCATGATGATATTATTCCTGCTGATGGCGCTGCATTAACGACTGCCTTGACAACCAAAACATTGAAAGATGGTACAGCCGCGGGCGTAGGTGACGTTGGTTTCGGTCCCTACATCCAGGTTGGTGTTCCTTCCAATCCTTTCACGTTAGGAAATCAGATTGGTGATGCTGTTGCTGGTAATGACTGGGTTTATTCTCCTGCAGCAGATGGCTCATGGGAATTTGGTGTCGGCCAGGGTTCTGTTGCTGGAAGCACCATTGATCCTGCCAGCGCACTGTGGACAGAAATTCAGGACTATTAATAGTTCTGAGTGTTGAACAATCAAAGCCGGTCGGGAGAGCAATCTCCCGGCCGGTTTTTGTTTGTATCCCAATGAATTGGAATGCCAGCGGCATGGATTTTTACATCAGGCACGAGGCTTGGACAGCTATTGTAGGGCAAGCCTCCGCGCTTGCCATGATTCCGTATTAGTAGGGCAAGCCTCTGAGCTTGCTGGTTTTCAGTTTCGCCAAAGGCGTATCCGTCTTCTAATAATGCGGCATCAAATGAGCCTGTATCCGGGTTGTCTGTATTATCGATTTGAAATTCAGGATTGAGGATAAAATGTACGAATTGCAGTAAGGTGAATGATGGGAACGCTTCAATTCTCAATTTACAATGTAGAATTCTCAATTTATTAATGGGGCGCGAGGTCTATGGAATCGAATCCACCAAAATTAAATCCAAAACCCACATGGCTGGAAATCGCCATCGGGTTTGTGGTGTTTGTGGGCATCTCAATGGTGGTGGTCCCGCAGTTTGGCCGGGCCGCCAGTGAAGGGCGGCTGGCTCAGTTGTCCGATACGCTGTACCTGGTCCGCTGTGCCATCGATTTATATCAGGCCGACCATGAGGGTCTTCTGCCCGGCCAGGCAAAAGCAGGCCAGCCGGTCCGCCCGGATCTTTTCGTCCGGGACCTGACCTCGCCCGGGCCTGCCGGCGCCAGTGCCTACCTGCGGCCGTTTCCCGGCAATCCGTTTGTCAGTCAGGATGACCGGCGAAACACCATCACCTGTGTCCATGATCCCAATATGATGCCCAACGGCACCGAAGGCACCGCCTGGTGGTTCAACTCCGCCACCGGTGACTTTCGAGCCTGTGACAATCAATTTCATACAGTCTATTAAAGACATAAATCGTCGGGCGGTCCGGGGGGGCCGCCTGTTTTTATTCTCTGTTGCAGAATGGGATTAAATCCAGTCGTTTTATATTTAAAAGCAATAGGTTCAGGGAAAATCGATTTGTTATTTTGACCCCGGAGGGGTTTGATAAAATAGCCGGGGGTGGAAACCCCCGGAAAAAGGGTGTTATCCTTATAAAGCCCCGGCAGGGGCGGCATAATTTTGAATTTTGATTTGTCATTTTACAGTTTAATTTCTAATCTTTGAATTGATAAGCAATGAGTAATCGCTGTGAAAAAACACAAACCAGCCCGTGCGAGTAAGGGATTTACACTGATCGAAGCAATGATGGCGATGGTGATTCTCGCCGTTGCCGCTTCGGGGATACTGGTCTCTTTTGCCGCTGCCGCGTCAGTCCAGACCGAAGCCCAGCGCCGGATTATCGCCTCGCGTCTGGCCGCCGATAAAATCGAGCATCTGGCTTCACTGGATTTTGCCGTATTGGAAAGCGTCTATGTCGGCAAAACCGTTACTGAATCCGCCGGCATGCTGACCGACAGTACCGGCAGCCTCATCACCGGAAACGCCTATGCGGGGCTGAGCCGGACGGTCTCTTGTGAATATGTCACGGTGGCCGGAGTCAAGCTCATCTGGATGACTGTGGATGTGACTTATCACGGCACCCCCGCGGCCCATCTGAGTACGCTGATTGGGGATAAATATAAACACTAATGTAGGGCAAGCCTCTGCGCTTGCCATGATTCCGTATTAGTAGGGCAAGCCTCTGAGCTTGCTGGTTTTCAGTTTCGCCGAAGGCGTATCCGAATGAATTGGAATGCCTGCGGCATGGATTTTCACCCCAGGCACGGAGGCTTGGGTGGTGTATGCGAAAGGACGATTGGGATTACTGATATGGTGTCCAAACGAAAACAGAATCGTGGTTTTACGATGGCCGAGATGCTGGTGGCGCTGATGGTCGCCTCGATTATCCTGGCCGCGGCGGCCACGATGGCAGGGGCCTTAAGTGCCGGCAAGACCGCCAATGACCAGGTCTCGCGCAACGGCGCCTACCTGCTCCAGCTCCAGACCCGCCTGTCGGATTTGATCATGCGGGCCAATGAAGTTGTTGGTGTTAATAGTCAGGGATTTACCTTATGGCTGGATATAAACAAAGATGATAGTAAAGACATGGTCAGGGAGTTTTTCTATGTCCGGACCAGCGCCACCCGCGACTGGGTCATCATCAGCGGCACCGGGTTTCAGGAAAATTATAAACAAAGCTCCAATGTCCAGTTCTATCTGGACAATGCGGATAAAGCCCTGGTTAAACATATTACCGTGCAATTTAATATGGTGGAAAACGGCGTGACCCAGACCTATACCATCAGCGGCACGCTGCGGGGCAAAACAAATTGATAAAAAGTGAAAAGGTAAAAGGAAAAAGGCAAAAATAAGAAATCCGCCGGGGGGATATCGAGTTCCTCGCATCTATGGGGGTTGGCAAAGCAACGTAGCTGAAGCTTCCAGCTTCAGTTTGAGACGATGAATGTTTGTGCTGGAATTTGTTCTCAGATTTAGCATTTAGCATTTAGAATTTAGAATTTATTATTTAGAATTTAGAATTTTATTACCATGGGGGTGCAGTCATGGCAGTTCGAAATGGCAAGAATAAAAAACGCCGTGGTCGCAGGCAAAATGGGTCGGTCCTGCTGTCCACCCTGTTTATTGTGATCGCCGTCACAACCATATCGATGGGGTATCTCTATCGTGCCGATATGACGCTGGCGTCCGGCCGGAATTTCGAGCTGCGCAATCAATCCGATTATCTCGCATGGTCGGGCCTCGAACACGCCAGGGCGCTGATTCAGGGCGATCCCAATACGCCCGACCCCAATAATATCGTATGGCCTATACCTGATACCAGCAACGAATTCTATTATGAACTGCATACCGTAGAAATTCCTCAAACAGGCTCTGATCGTCTATATCAGGTAGCCTGTCGAGTAGTATATGATCCGGTTGGAACCGAAAACAAAGCACAAAGTGACCTGCGAGTTAAAGTGATTTACGCTGATGGCAAAACGAAAATTGATTCAATCGAACTGGAATTGAAATTCACTCGAGATTTAATACCATATAATCGATCCTATCATCTTGCCTGGAAGGGTATAGAGTATGCGAGAGTACTTATTCAGAGTGATCCTAATGCTCCCCACAATATTATCTGGCCTCAGGATAGAGTTTTTTCTGATTTCGGTGGCATCTGTTATAAGTTGGACATCCCATCTCCCACTGTAAAAGGAGCTATTCGCTCGTATCCTGTAACCTGTAAGGCCTATTATCAGATTGGAACCGAAGATAGGGTGCGAAGCTATCTATCGGCTAAGGTAGTTTATGATATTGTCAAAGATAAAACAACCTTTAATTCAATCAATTGGCAGTAACGTCCGATAATGCAACCCAGGTAATTAAACAGCAAAGGGGGGCAGCAATGGTATTTCTGCCCAGTAAAGGGATTGATTTTGCGTCTTGTCCGGCCCGTCCGGTTCACGACACAGTCTATCCATTCCTTTGTGCGGTTTTCAGAGATTTCTACTCGCCTTGTGCCATGTTGCTGACTCCTGCCCTGTTTTCAGTGTTGATTGGCTCGATGGACAAGCGATTCAAGATGCTTTCTCTGGCTGGGACAAGCCTGTCCAGCCGCTCAACAGCCTTTAATCCTGCCGGAATTCACATAATTCATATCTGCATATCACGTTATGCACTTTTCCCGGCCGGGTTCCGACCGGCCGAACGATTTTCCCATTAATCCAGTTTTCGTACAGACCCGGTTAAGCCGGGTAAACCAAATGTCGAAACACCCTCAGGATTCGATAGATGTGACATCGTATAGGCCCCATAAAACAGGCACGTATGAGACAGAATTGATTTGTTCGCCTGAATCGACGCAAACACATCGCGTGTGCGGGGCTGTCGGTTGAATCCGGCAAGGAAAGAAACAGGTAAGAATAATGAAAAACAAAACCTTACAACACCATGAAAAAAAGGGATTTACGTTAATTGAGCTGCTGGTGGTCGTCGTGATTCTATCAGTGGCGGCCATGATTGTGGTCCCCACGCTGTCTTCGGCTGCCGATATGCAGGTCCGTTCCGCGGCCAACACCATCGCCGCCGACCTCGATTATGCCCGGGGGCTGGCTGTGACCCGCCAGACCAATTATTCCGTGGTTTTCAATCCCGCTGGCGAATTCTATGAAATACGCAGAACTTCGGACAACAAAGTCATTGCCAATCCCCTGAGGGGCGGCCAGGATTATGTGGTCACTTTCGACGACGACTCCCGCCTCAGTCAGGTCGATATCGCCTCGGCCAATTTTGATGCCGATGCGAGTAACGCCATCACGTTCAATTACCTCGGTGCTCCTTTCAAAGGCATCGGCACCGGTACGGCCCTGACCAGCGGACGCATTACCCTGCAGGGCGGAGCCTTTACCCTGTATGTCGATGTCGAACCTGTGACCGGATATGTAACCATCAATCAGCCTTGATAAAGGTAACAATAAACGATGTGGAATTTGATGAATTCATCTAAAATACAGCCGATTGGTCTGGACATCGGGCACAGCGCCATTAAGATGATTCAGCTTTGCCGTGACAGCCAGGGCATCCGTGTGATTGCCGCCCGGGATGCGGTCATCGATCCGACCCTGAGCCGCGATCCCGCCGCACGCAGGGAGTTCATCGTTTCCTCCATTCGCCAGATGCTGTCCCGTGCCGACTTTTCAGGCCGCCGGGTCATCAGTTGTCTGCCCGGCGATGTCATCAAAATCAAAAGCCTGCGACTGGATACCGACAACCCCGACGACATCGAACAATTCATGCGGACGGAAGTCGCCGCCCGCTTCGGCCTCAAACCCGATGTGGATGAATTACGCTATATGGTTGCCGGCAGCGTTTTTCAGGGCGAGCAGATGAAAAACGAAGTCATCTTCTTCGGCGTCGAACGCGACGCCCTGGCTGACCATCTGGCGATGCTGGAAGAAGCCTGCCTTGAGCCGGTGACGCTCGATACCGTGCCGTTTGCCCTGTTCCGCGGTTTTCAGTTGTCTCTCCGCCGGCGTGAAGACAAGGATATGGTCAGTGTCCTGGTGGACCTCGGATGCCGTTACACCACGGTCATCATCGGCAAAGGCCATCAGATTCTGTTTATCAAGCAAATCCCCATCGCCGGCGAACATCTGACCGAAGAAGTCGCCGGCCGCCTCGGGATTCGTCCCGAAGAAGCCGCGATGCTCCGCTCCAGGCTGCGCAATCCGGATTCGGCGGATATCGACCAGGAAACCACCCACGCCGTCAGTGATGCGATGAACAATGCGGTGGAAACCCTGTCCCGCGAAATAGCCCTGTGTTTCAAGTATTACGCCGTCACCTTCCGCGGCCAGCGGCCCGCCGAGGCGGTCTTCGCCGGAGGCGAGGCGTATGAAGCCACGCTCATGAACGCTCTGCGCCGCCATCTTGGCCTGCAGATTCGCATCGCCGAACCCCTTCGCGGATTCGACCTCAAGCAGGTCGGACTGGATCGCCGCAGCAATCCCCAGATGTGCGAATGGGCGGTTGCCGTCGGCCTGGCTATCCGCGGGCTGGATGTTCCCGATAACACAACCCAACAGGATGAGGTCTTTCAGGAAACCGTATGACCGAAATTGATTTTATTCCCCAGTGGTATCGTGCAGGCCGCAAGCGTAAGCTGTGGTACCACAGACAATATCTGATCTTCAGTGCCATGGCCGCCGTCATCGCGCTGGGATGTTTCGTCGCAGGACACAGCCTCGCCACGGCGCGGGCCGAACTGACGACCATGCGGGATAATCTGTCCAACGGGATTCAGACCATTCAGCGATTCCGACAGCTTCAGCTCCGCTGGGACAATCTCAATCAGAAAGCCTCCATGCTGCATTCCATCACCCCCCGAACGCCTTTTGCGTCGGTTCTGGCCGAATTGTCGGCTTGTGTCGGACCCAATGTGGTACTGAGCAAACTGAGCATCCAGAATGTCCCCATCGAGTCGAAGGAAAAAAATACCGCCGCCGCAGGCCCCATGATCCGCCTCGGAGCGGCCGAGAATGCCAGAGGCAATCCCGCCCAGGCGACCCCCACACAGACCGAAGTGGTCCTCCAGGGCATTGCCGCCGATGGCTCGGTCGTTGCCGGCCTGATTGCTTCCCTGGAAGAGTCCGATTACTTTCGACAGGTCATTCCCGGCTATTCCAAAAATATCAAAATACGCGAGTGCAGTGCGACCGAATTTGAAATTCGCTGCGTGCTGGCCGATTATGAAATCGTCAAATAGGGGAGTCGTTCAGAATGCCGTTATTTGAGAAAAAACAAATCTGGATTCTGGTGATCGGCGCCCTGGTCTGTGCCGGGGTGGCGGTCTTCGGCTACATCCCCATTGCCTGGCAGAAACACGTCATCACCCAGACCCTCAAACGTCAGGCGGTCACGATGGAACAGGTCCAGCAATGTTCCGATCAGCTTCAGACCCTCCAGCAGAAAACCGACCAGTTGGAGCCGCTGGCTCAGCGGTTTGACCGGTGTGTGCCGGACAACCGCCAGTTTGCCGCGCTCTGGCAGCAGATTGCCGAACTCATGACACGCCACAACCTGCGCGACCAGCAGGTCAAACCCGGCACCGAAACGCAAAACGGAATCATTCACTCTGTGGCATTGGATATCCAGTGCAACGGCTCGCTCAAAGACATTTTCGACTTTGTCAGCGCCCTCGAAAGCATGGACCGTCTGGTACGGATCGAGCAGATGGACCTGGCCAATGACAAGGACTATTCCGGCCAGTTGACCATGACGGCCAAGGCCCAGGTGTTTTATCGGACGCAAAATGAAGATTCAGCAGGCTCAATTATTTAGCATACTTTACAATGGCAATGAAACCATCCAATAAAAAATCGAATCCAATCGGCCTGACCGGCTCCATGCAGACCCTCGAGCCTAAAACCATCGCCGCGGTGGTCCTGGTCCTGGTGATGGTGGTCCTGTGGGGCAGGGCACTGCTCCGCAAAGGTCCCGCGTCCGCCCAGGCCGCTTCGTCATCGACGGCCCAAACCCAGGATGACGTCGTCAAAGCCAAACTGCAAATTCAGCCGGTGGCCCTGAGCCGCATTCCCGGCCGACACGATACCATTGCATCGGATTATTTCAAAACCGACCGCTGGACGGCCTTTGAGTGGGCCGCGTCACAATCCAGCCCCGGCACGCACAAAACCAGTCGGCCTGATGAAACGCAGGCAAAACCCCGTTTATCCCAGGACGCCGTCACACAGGCGTTCACGCTCGAAGCCATTATTAAAAATACGCAGGCCGTCCCCGAAAAAGCCTGCATCAACGGTGCCGTCGTATCCGAAGGCTCCGAACTGCGTGCCCGGATTCAAAACGAAGTCGTTGCCGTGACCGTCATTGCAATTGAAGCAAACCAGGTTCGATTAGCCTGGCAGGATTATGTTGTGGAACTAAAAATGCCCGAGGTTGAGTCGGGTCAGTAAGAAAGGAAAGGTGTCTTATGCGTCGTGAAGCAAACGACAAAACGAGAAATCGATGGTTAACCGCGATCGGATTGATCGCACTGACGCTGCTGACGGCGATGGTATTCGCCGAAGAGCAGCCCGCGGTGGTGTTCGATGCCCAGCCCGTTGCTGCCGAACAGCCTGCAGCCCCCGAACAGCCGGCCGCAGTCGAACAGCCTGCCGCCCCTGCGCAGCCGGAAATGATTACCCCGGCCCCCTCGGCGCAGTCCCTCCAGACGATAGCGTTCAAAAAGGATATGCCTATCGCCGATGCGCTGAAAATGCTGGCGCAGATGTACCAGAAGAATATCGTCCCCTCCGCCAAAGTCAATGGCAATGTCACCGTTGGCACGCTGTATGATGTGACCTTTGAAGAAGCCCTCCAGGCCATTCTGGGCACACACAAGTACGATGTCAAGGGCAATTTCATCCGTGTCTATACGATGGAAGAATACAAGGCCGACAAGACCCGTCTGGATCGGGATACCATCACTCTGTATTACATCAATTCCGAAGAAGCCGACAAGCTGGCCAAACCTCTGCTCAGTGAAATGGGGCAGATCGGCATCACCACCGCCGCCGCCAAGGACACCAAGGCCGGCGATGGCGGCAACAGCCTTGCCATCCGTGATATGCTGGTGGTTTCGGACTATCCCGAAAACATCAAGGCCATTCGTGAAATGATTCAAAAAGTCGATGTGGCTCCTCCTCAGATTCTGATTGAAGTCACCATCCTCGAAGCCACCCTGAATGAAACAACTCAGTTTGGCATCGACTTCGATACCATGGGCGGCCTGGTCTCCACCATCGGCGACGAAGGCATTTCCCAGCGTGGCATGGCCGGGGCGGTTTCTCCCACCTTCCAGGGAGCCCCCTTAACCAGCGGCCTCAATGTCGGTATCCTGAATGACAAGGTCCGCGTGTTCATCCGGGCACTCGAAGAAATAACCGATACGACGGTTCTGGCCAATCCCAAGATTATGGCCCTGAACAAACAGGCCGGCAGTCTGATTATTGGTAAAGAAGACGGCTATCTGACCCTGACCAATACCAATGCCGACGGTGCCACACAGCAGGTGGGCTTCCTCAAAAGCGGTACCATTCTGGAATTCCGTCCCTTTATCGGCAACGATGGCCTGATCCGCATGGAACTCCGTCCTGAACAGAGTACCGGCCAGGTTGTCGGCGGTCTGCCCAATAAAGCCACCACGGAAGTCAAAAGCAACGTCATGGTCCGTGACGGCAAGACCATCGTGCTCGGCGGTCTGTTCCAGGAAAAAACCAGCCGAACCACCAGCCAGGTGCCTCTGCTGGGGGATATTCCCTTCGTTGGCATGCTGTTCAAAAGCACCAATGACCAGTCCATCCGCACCGAGCTGATCGTGCTGCTGACGCCCCATATCATCAATGAGCCTGAGCAGGCCGATGGCGCCACCCGTATGCAGGATGTCGAACGTCTGACCTCCCAGGCCCGCCAGAATCTCAGTTGGCTCAGCCGGGCACGGCTGGATGAAATCCGGTACGCCAACGCCGTCAAGCTCTACAACGAAGGCAACAAAGAAGCCGCGCTGGCCGAGCTGGATGGCTACTGGTTCTGGGATGCCGATCGCAATTACCTCGACGCCACCCGCCTCAAAGAACGCATTATCCGGGAAACGCAGCCTGACCAGGTCAATCAGATCGAACGCATCATGCTGGGCAATCTGGAAAAGGAAGAATCCGGCAAGTGGCAGCGTCGGTAAGTGGTTAGTTGCAATAGATAAAGCAAATAAAGCCCTTTGGGCTGAGTACTATTCAGGGCGCTGCGGCAGTGGAACTGTCGCGGCGTCCTGATCATCCGTCAGGATGATGGATCAGGAGATGGAACTATGACAGCGATACAAAAAACAATTTACGGATATATTGGATTATGCCTGCTGGTCGTGCTGACCGGGTGTGAAACCCAACAGCAAAGCACCAATGGTTTGAAGGAAAAATACGACGAGACCGCCGCGCCGGTCAAACTGTCCACCGCACAGGTCCAGTTTGATCAGGGGCTGTATCCCGAAGCACGCAAATCCCTCACCCAGGTTCTCAACGCCGATTCAGCCAATGCCCCGGCCTATTGCCTGCTGGGCAAAATCGAGCTGGCCGAAGGCAAACTGGTTCCCGCACGCGACGCATTCGGCAGGGCACTGGCCTGCGACCCCAATCTGGCCGAGGCCTGGTTTGGTTCGGGCGTTGTCGCACAGTCCGGAGACAATCACTCCCTGGCCCTCGACTGTTATCAGAAAGCCCTGTCTTGCGATTCGGGCAACATTGAATATACTCTGGCCGTGGCCGCCACAATGAATGTGCTGGGACGTTTCGAGGAAGCGGCTCGCTGCCTCGATAGTCAGCTTGCCTCCAACAGCAAAAATGTGCAGTTGCTCAGTGCCGCCGCCGCCACCGCCAATCGCCTCGGCAATCGAGAAAAGGCGATTCAGTTCTATCGCCGGGCGTCCATGGCCGACCCCAAAAATCAGGACGTCATGAGTGCTCTGGCTTTGATTTATGTCGCCGGCGGCCAGTGGCAGGATGCCGCCGATATCTATGATAAGCTGGTCGAAATGGCCAATGACCAGCAGAAGGAAACCTATCTGCGTCTGCTGGCCTCCTGCTCACTGAGTGCCGGCCAGTACCGGGATGCGCTGGGGGCCTTTGATAAGCTCAGCGTAATGCGACGCAGCGACCCCGATGTCTGGCTGGGTATGGCCCAGGCGGCACTCGGCATGGCCGATCTGAAGCGGGCACGCTATTCCGCTCAGAAAGCCCTGTCCTACAAGCATGATTGTCCCCAGGCCGATGCCATCCTCGGCAGTGCCGACTACCTCGATAAAAAATACCTGTCGGCCCTCGAACGGTTCACCCGCTTGTCCGGAGATCCCCAGGTCGGCGGATTTGCCTGCTTCATGGCCGGTCGCTGCTACCTGAAGATGGGCCGCATGGAACAGGCTCAGGCCGCTTTCGATAAAGCGGTTCAAATCTGCCCCGAAAGCCCGCTGGCGGCGTTATTCATCAATCAGAACACCAACTGATGAACACGGCACGATCCGCGTATTGCGAAAACAGGAAACAATGCGTATGAAAGGGACATTGGCATTATGCCTGTCGGCTCTGGCGCTGGCCTGCGGCGGAAGTATCGCCGCCGCAGTGGTATCGCTGCCCGGCCCCATCCTGCTGGCCTGCGGAATTCTGGGACTGATTGCCGCCGCAGGCCTGGCATACAGCCTGATTCACATTGCTGCCGATGTGCAGACAATGACGCAGACACTCCGCACGGATCATCCGATTCTGGATTCGCTTCGCTCCCCGGCCCTGAAGCCTCTGGCCGGGGCACTGCGGGAATGCCTCGATAAAACACTTCAGCCGCTGCAGAACGCCCGTCGCGAAATCCAGGAACTCAGCCTTCAGCTCCAATTGCTTCGCCGCCGCAAGTCCGGCATTGAAGCCATCCTCAACAGCATCCATGATGCAGTCCTGGTCTGCGATGACCAGGATCGCCTGATTCTGGCCAATCCCGCCGCCGAAAAACTCCTCGGCTTTGAATCCGAAAAAGCCGCCCTCAAACCGCTCAAAGACCATCTGGCCGGCAATCCGCTGGCGGACCTGATTATCCGTGCACGCTCCAGCAAAGTCCGCCATGTCCGTCACGAATTGTCCATGAACCGCAGCGGCTCGAACGCCTGGTTTGACTGCCTGCTGTCCTCGGTTCTCGATGACAGCGGCCAGGTCATTTCCGTCGTCGCCGTCCTGCACGATATCACCCGTGAAAAGGAAATCTCCCAGGCCAAAAATGATTTCGTCAGCCACGTCTCCCATGAGCTGAAAACCCCGCTGGCCTCCATCAACGCCTATGCCGAGATGCTGGTGGACGGCGAGGCCCGGGACGAAGCGGCCATCCGTCAGTTCTGTGAAATCATTCAGGGACAGGCCCAGCGGCTCAATCGCCTGATTGAAGACATTCTCAATATTTCCCGCATTGAATCCGGCCTCATGAAAGTCAACCGCCAGAATCTCAGCCTGGCCCTGATTATCCGTGATGCCGTCGAGATGATGCAAAGTTATGCCCAGGAAAAAAATATCACCCTGACCGCACCGGCCCCCATCCTCTGCGACCAGGTCTATGCCGACCGGGATATGATGATGCAGGTCGTCGTGAATCTGCTCAGCAATGCCGTCAAGTACACGCCCGCAGGCGGCAGCGTGTCCGTCCAGTTCGATATGAACGATGTGGACGGCACCATCACCGTCTCAGTCACCGACACCGGCATCGGCATTCCGGAACAGGATATGGACAAATTATTCGGAAAATTCTTCCGGGTTGAGGCCAATAAAAATTTCGCCAAAGGCACTGGTTTAGGCCTTAACCTCGTTCGTCAAATTGTCGAAACAGTGCATAACGGCAGGGTATTTGTACGCAGTAAACAGGGACAGGGCAGCACCTTCGGGTTTGTATTGCCCATCGCGTCCTCCAAAACCGCCTCAATAGCCTGACCGCTAACGATTTTATCGGAGATAAACTATGGCTGATAGAAAAGCGCTTGTGGTGGATGATGAATTTCATATTGTGCAGGTCGTTGCCATCAAGCTCAAAAACAACGGGTTTGATGTCCTGACCGCCGACAATGGTGCCGCGGCCTACACCCTCGCCGTGCAGCACAAGCCCGATATCATTGTAACCGATTATCAGATGCCCGCCCTGACCGGACTGGAACTGATCGAAAAACTGCGGGCCGACGAGCAAACCGCCGCCATCCCTGTGATTATGCTGACGGCACGCGGATTTGCCATCGAAGACCAGCAGAAACAGAAACTCCATATCGCTGCCTGCCTGAGCAAGCCGTTCAGCCCCCGTGAAGTGCTTCAGACGGTGGAAGAGGTTTTGAAGCAGACAGTCCATGCGTAATGGAATCAGCCTGACGCTGATACGATAACCCACAGGATAAATGACGGATGAACAGCACGGTTCAACATACGATTTCTTCTTCGCAGCTTGCACTGCTCAACCGCCTGGCGCATAGCGTAAACCGGCAGGGGTTGAACCTGGCCGTATTTGATGACCGGCCCGCCTGTATCTTTCAGGCCGAGGCCCGGCAGGGACAGACTGCCGCCGAAATCCTGACGACGCTGGTCAGCGAGGCGCTGGCTTCGCCGTTTCAGGGGGTTCGCCTGCTCGACAGCCCTTCGCGGCTGTGGATGCGGATGCTCTATCGGGCCGGAAAGCCCGAAGCGGTGGTCGTTCTCGATGCCGGCACATCCGGACAAGCCCCGCTAAACCCCCGTCTTCAGGACTATTGCCGTCGCCATGCACTGGACGAAAAAGAATTAATCGATTTAATCGTGGTCGATACCCCGCAGGACCGGGTGGCCGCCCAACTGGACGAATTCGGCACCGAATATGAAAATACCGACCTCCAGTCCGGCCGGATCGAAAAACTGTCCACCGAACTGTCGCAGACCTATGAACAAATCGTTTTGCTCTATAACCTCAGCACCCACATGAAGGTGACACAGAGCAACGCCGAGTTCCTGCAATATGCCTGCGACCAGCTCACCGGGCTGGTCAGTGTTGAAGGTCTGGCGATCTATCTGGACAAAAAAATCGACGGCCAGAAACGCCTCGTGCTGACCGCCGGCTGCGGCTATGTCACCATCGACTCCAATATGGCCGATATCCTGCAGGTCCATCTGGCCTCCGAACTGGCCGATGGCAAAGAAGCCCTGCTGGACAGCGATGCCTATGGACCGTTCAAATACACCTGGCCGACCAATGTCAAAAATATCATTGCCGTCCCGCTGATGGGCGGCGACCGCGTTATCGGTCTGATGGTCGCCACCAACGTCCTCAATAAACCCGACTTTGACAGCACCGACATCAAGCTGTTCAACTCAGTCGCCAATGAATGTGCCGTCTTCATCGAAAACGGTCGTCTCTTTGCCGACCTCAAAGACCTCTTCGTCGGTTCGCTCAAGGCCCTGACCAATTCGATTGATGCCAAAGACCAGTACACCCGCGGCCATTCCGAACGTGTGGCCTTTATCTCACGCTGGATCGCCGAACATCTCAGCCATGTTCAGGATATTCCCAAAGATACCATCCATTATGTCTATCTGGCCGGCCTGCTGCACGATATTGGCAAAATCGGTGTCGCCGAAAATGTCCTGCGAAAGCGCGGCAAGCTGACCGACGAGGAACGAGCCGTGATTATGGCTCACCCGCGCATCGGCGCCGCGATTCTCTCCGAGATTTCCCAGATGAAATCCATTGTCACCGGCGTTCTGCATCACCATGAACGCTTCGATGGCAAAGGCTACCCCCAGGGGCTGGCAGGGCACGGTATCCCGCTGGTAGGGCGGATTATCGCCCTGGCCGACTCCTTTGACGCCATGACCTCCAAACGCATCTACCGCGACGCCATGAGCCTCAAGCGGGCCTTGTCCGAAATCCAAAAAGCCTCCGGCACCCAGTTTGACCCCGATATCGCCAAGGTCTTTCTCGACAGCGATATCGACAAACTCTGGCATATTATTCAGGATGGCTTTATCGAAACCTGGGACTACAGTAACTTCTCGGAATACGGCACGATGGCCGTAGGAGTCCTGCTGCGATGAAAATTGATGTCCAGACCCATAATGCCGTGGCTATCCTCAGCCTTCAGGGTGAATTCACCCAGGAGGCCCTCAAGTCGTTTGAGGATGCTGTCAACACGCTTTTGGTTGATAAGAAAAACGAGGGCCTCGTGCTGGATATGAGCAAGGTCGTCCTGCTGGACAGTCAGACGCTCGAAGCCCTGCTGGACCTCAATGACAAGTGCCATGACCGTCTGCGTCAATTCAAGCTGGCCGGCCTCGATGAGAACTGCCGCAAAATTCTCGAAATTACCCGGCTGCTGGGCCAGTTCGACAGCTATCCGGACCTGGCCGAAGCCGTCAAAAGTTTTGCCTGAGGATAATCGCAAAGAATGTCTGAAGTCGCATCCATCAAAAAACTGCAATTGGGACAGGTCCTGCTGGGCCGGCAGATTGTCACCGCCGAGCAGATCGAAGAAGCTCTGTCCCAGCAGCGCGACTCCGGACACAAAAAGCTGCTCGGCGAATTGCTCGTCGAAATGGGTTTCTGCACCGAAAACCAGATTGCCTCCGCACTCGCCGAAGCCTACAGCGTTCCCTATGCCCCGGTCAGCCCCAAGTTGTGCGACCCGGGCGTCGTTGAACTGCTGCCCAGAGACTTCCTCGAAGAACATGCCGTATTGCCGCTGTTTAAAGTCCGCGGCGTGCTGACGGTGGCCCTCAGCGAGCCGTCCAACGTCTTCCTCATCGACGAAATCGAACGCCTCGCCGGCTGTCGTGTTCAGGTGGTTTGTGCCACCGCCCATGACATCCGGGCCACGCTGCAAACCTATATGCCGGCGGCCAATGTCTTTGTCATCGACGACATCATCGACGATTCCGCCCTTGACGACTTCACCATGATCGAAAATCTTCCCGAGGATATTTCCGACCTCGAGGAAGTCGCCGGCCAGTCGCCCGTCGTCAAGCTGGTTAATTATCTCATTTACAACGCCGTCCACGAAAACGCCAGCGACATTCATATCGAACCGGACGAAAAGAAGCTGCGGGTTCGCTATCGTGTTGACGGTCGCCTGTATGAAAAAATCCGCCCGCCGTACCAGATGCACGCGGCCATCGTCTCGCGCATCAAAATCATGGCTGAACTGGATATCGCTCAGCGCCGACTCCCCCAGGACGGCAGCATTCACGTCCTGATGCAGTCCCGGCCCATCGACCTGCGCGTCTCGGTCATGCCCGGCACTTTCGGCGAAAAAGTCGTCATCCGTGTCATCGACGCCCGCCGCATTCTGACCAATCTCGAATCGCTGGGCTTTTCGTATGAAAATCTCCAGCGCTTCCGCAAAATCATCAATGCCCCCAACGGCATTGTGCTGGTGACCGGCCCGACCGGATCCGGAAAAAATACAACCCTTTACGCGGCCCTGGCCGAACTCAATAACGAACAGGTCAACATCTGCACTGTCGAAGATCCGGTGGAATGTCACATCACCGCTATCAACCAGTTTGAAGTCCATGATGCCGCAGGCTTTACCTTCGCCAACGCCCTGCGTAGCCTCCTGCGTCAGGACCCGGATATTGTCATGGTCGGCGAAATCCGCGACCAGGAAACCGCCTCTATCGCCGTGCAGGCCGCGCTGACAGGCCACCTCGTGCTGTCCACCCTGCACACCAACGACGCCCCCGGCGCCATCACCCGTCTGGTGGACCTGGGCATTGCGCCCTATCTGGTCAGCGCTTCGCTCATCGGTGTCCTGGCCCAGCGTCTGGTACGCAAGATTTGCCCCAACTGCAAGGAAGAATACGAACCGGCTCCGACGATTCGGCGCATGGTCGAAAAGTGGTTCGGTTCCGTCCCGAAATTTTACCGCGGCATTGGCTGCAAGAAATGCCGCAACACCGGCTATGTCGGACGAATCGCCATCCACGAACTGTTTATTCCGGATGACCGGCTTCACGATATGATCGTGCAGGGAGCCACACTCAAGGCCCTGCGCAACGCGGCGATTGAGACCGGCATGAGGCCGCTGCATGTGGACGGTGTGGATAAGATTGCCGCCGGCATCACCACTATCGATGAAATCCTTCGCGTGGCCAACGTCAATGAATAACCGAGGACTGCTATGACGCCGTATTCCGCCAATACACTCGAAAGACCGACTCGCAAGGCAGGCGATGTCCACGCTGCCGGTCTGGCCCGTGAAGCTGCCCAGCCCTCCAAAAAGTCGATGTATTCCCGTGCCCGTGCCGGCTCGCAGGAACTGATTATGTTCACCACCCAGCTTTCGGTCATGCTCGACAGCGGGGTGGTTCTCAGCGATGCCATCACGGCCATTTCCGAGCAGATGAAGCCCGGCGTATTCCGGCTGATCGTCGAGGAGATCGCAGAACGCCTCAAAAACGGCGACAGCTTTTCGGTGGCGTTGTCCAATTACCCCCGTATTTTCGACACCATGTTCGTCAGTATGGTCAAGGCCTCCGAAGCCTCCGGTCGGATGTCCCACATGCTGGATGTGCTGGCCGGCTACCTCAACGCCGACGCCGACACCCGCAAGCAGGTCAAAAGCGCCATGATTTATCCGATTATCATGCTGCTGATGGCTGTGGCCGCGACCGGCTCGCTGATGTTCTTTGTGCTGCCGCGGTTTACCCGCATTTATGAATCCCGCGGTGCGGCGCTGCCGATACTGACCCAGGCCCTGGTCAAATGCAGCAGCCTGCTGGCCGACCCGATGTTCCTGGCGACTGCGATCACTTTTGGCGTTATGGCCTTTTTCGGTTTTTCCGCCTGGAAGAAGACTCCGTCGGGCCAGAAAATTATCGACTGGATGATGATTCGTACTCCTATATTTGGTACGATGTATGTCGATAGTGTTCTGACCCGCAGTATGCGTATTCTGGCGACGATGGTCAACACCGGCGTAACCCTGCTGGAATCCATCGACGTGATGCGAACCTCCTGCGATAATTATTACTTCCGCGGGATGTGGGACAGTGTCGATGCCCGCATTCGCGACGGCTACCAGCTTTCCGATGCCATCATCATCGCACCCAACAGCCATCTGATTGCCCCGGGCATCATCCAGATGCTGCGTGCCGGCGAAAAGTCCGGCCAGATCGGGCGCGTCTGCGATAAAGTCTCTCTGTTTCTGGAAAAGAAGCTCCAGAATTCCATCCGTGCCGCCACCACAGTCATCGAACCTTTGATGATTACCGTCATGGGGTTTGTCATTGGCACCATTGCCATTGCATTGCTGCTGCCGGTTTTCCGCATTTCCAGCGTCATGGCCAAATAGAAGGTCATACGGCAAGGGGTAAAGGGCAAAAAGCAACATAAGGAAACCGCCTGCGGCGGAGGGTGATTTACTTCGAAGCAGGATGCTTCGACTACATTTCGGTTTGTTTTGTTTATTCGGTTGTCTTTGCGTGTTATTCATTTTTATGTGCCTCCGTAGTAGGGGTGGTTTTGCAATTTTTGTTCGAAAAATCGAAATATCGCAGGGCGTGAGTTTTTATAAGTGCAGGCCGGGTAAGGAGAAAAAAATATTTATTTTTTTTACGAATAGCAAGATAGTGTTAGCGTAATTTGTGCTATTTGGAGAAAAAGAATGTAGAATACATGGATACAAGTAAGGAAAAACAGGTATGGAGGTATGCGGTGGGGCAAATAATGTATATGTATGTACAAATTATGCAGGTATGCTGAGATGGAGTGGGGTGTTTTTCATTTTCGATTTTCCATTGGGATGAATAGTCGTGTATTTATATCATTTAATATCTGTATGATTCTATATTCTTCTTGACGATCGGAAAAGAATAATAGGGATTGAAAACGGGGGAAAAATGTCTTATTCTGTAGCCGGAATATGTGTTGTTATTATAAGGTATTTGAACATTATAACAGGAGTTTGTCTTGCGGGATATGTGAGTATCCCAAAAATCGTTAAATCTGAATAATTACAATTTGAAAGTTCACTGAACTTTTGGCGTTCCAACTGAAACCTGCAAGTTTTATTAACGCGGACGCACGAAAGCCGGTGCCCCTTACGGGGCACTGCGCTCGTGTCGCGTTTGGGCCTTGCAGGGCCTCAGTTGGGCACGATGCTGCGGTGCCCTCTTTTTTTGCGCACCTGTTCATCTAAAGCCATTTGTTCTTACTGGGGTTGATCATGGCGAAAATCAAAGCAAATGAACGTGAGTTTCAGGGCAAGGTAATTTCATGGATTTTAAAACAAATAGAAACGAGGACGCTGCCATTTCAAAATGCCACGAACGATTCCAGTCTTTATGGGCTTAATACGGTACGTTTTCCTGATGTACTGCTTACGCTGGATAAAGAATGCAAGATGCCCTTTTGCGGATGGGAACTAAAGACGCCTCTGACGGATATACGCGATAAAGGGCTTCTGAAGGACGTGTACGAAAAAGCAAAAGCTATTAAAGCCAAATACTGTGTTACATGGAATATGACATCGGCAATTCTTTGGCGAGTGCCAGGCAATACCAACGCATTTATTACCGAAGCAGACAAGATTCGTGAGTATCCGTCATTGCCGATCTTGTCGGTGGATGATTTACGAAATGAAGAAAACTCGACACAGCTCGAAAATCTTTGCCAACTTATACTTCGCGATCTTGCCAATCATTACAACAATGAACACATTGATCTGATGATGGTCGATACAACGGTTTTTGTGCGCCTTGTGGCGGAAATTGCCACCCGGCTTGCAGCGACATTAAAAATCGATGTGGAAAAGGCAGCGACAGACAGACATTTTGATAAACGGCTTGATGCCTGGGCCAAAAAACAGGGAGTCAATAAATACGATCAGGACTATCGACAAACGCTGGCAGAGCAAATTACGTATCGACTGATCGGAAAGGTATTATTTTATATCAGCCTGCGGCGAAATCGTCCAGATTTGCCCAAAATGGTATTAGACAGATCGAATTATAAAGCTGTGCAAAAACAATTAATCGTTTTGTTCCAGCAGGCTCTCGAAATTGATTATCAAGCAATATTTGAACCTGACATTACGGATGAAATATTATACTCCAAAGAAACCGCTGCCATTTTAATTGAGCTAACGGAGAAACTGGCACATTGGAGTTTTGAATTGATGCCATACGACGTTATTGGTGCGGTTTTTGAACAGCTTATACCACAGGAAGCACGGCACAGTCTGGGACAGTATTTTACACCAGATAATTTAGTGGATTTAGTCACTGCATTTTGCGTTAAGCATCCGGATGACTCTGTGATGGATCCGACATGCGGAACGGGAAGTTTTTTGATACGCAGCTATCAACGTCTCAAGTATCTTCGACACAAAGCACATCACGAACTGCTTAGCCAGATTTGGGGATTTGATATTGCGGGATTTCCTGCGGAACTGGCAACCATTAATTTGTGCCGGCAGGATTTCTGCAATTATTTGAATTTTCCAAGGGTATTATCCAGAGACTTTTTTGATGTGATGCCAGGAGATGAATTTGAATTCCCGCCGCCAAAAAAAGGACATCTGAGTAAAGAAAAGATTCGTGTTAAAATACCGATGTTTGACGCATTAGTTGGCAATTTCCCATTTATTCGGCAGGAACTGATAGAAAAAGTAGATAAGGGATACAAGAATAAGCTGGAACAGGCGATTCTGGATAACTGGGCCAAACAGTATCCGGCAATTCTTGATCAAGGCGGAATTAAACTGTCAGGGCAGGCAGATATATATGCCTATATGTATTTTCATGCGGCAGCTCATTTAAAAGTTGGCGGAAGGATGGGATTTATTACCTCCAACTCATGGCTGGATGTGGCTTATGGGTATGAATTGCAGCGATTTTTCCTGTCCAAGTTCAAGATTGTCGCGATTTGCGAAAGCCGATGTGAGCCATGGTTTGAGCAATCGGCCGTAAACACTGTATTTGCCATTCTGGAACGATGCGACGATGTAAAGCAAAGGCAGAATCATGAGGTTCGATTTGTGAAACTGAAAAAGCCGCTGAAAGAGCTATTCAAGGGCGATCCGCTGTTTGATGCGCAGAAGCGATGGAATGAATACGGCCGATTTGTCGATCGAATTGAAGACATTGACTTGTCACCCAAAGGACGGGGCAAGAGACATTTTGAGAAAGTGGAAGGAGAGTATATCCGGCAGCCGGAGATTACTTCTTATGAAGACGATGATATTCGAGTTCGTGTTATCCGGCAGGCTGATTTATGGAATGAGCTGGAACACTGTGGCCAGACGTGTAAATGGGGGCAATACCTAAAAGCACCGGATGTATATTTTGAAGTGATAGGTAAATGTGCCGATAAGTTGGTTTCTCTTGAATCAATTGCACGAATTCGTAGAGGTATAACAACCGGCATAAACGAGTTTTTTTATTTAACGAATGAACAGATACAGCATTGGGGGATAGAAAATGAATTTTTGCGGTCAGCAGTGACAACAACAAAAGAAATTCGTGATATTTACATTGAAGAAAAAAGTCTTTCATATAAGCTGTTTTGCTGCACCAAAAACAAGAAAGATATAAAGGGTACAAAGGCTTACGAATACATAAAATATGGTGAGCTACAAAAAACGGACAACGGTATTCCTTGGCCGGAAGTACCGTCTGTTCAAGGAAGAGAAAATTGGTATTCTGCTCCTGTTAATGAGATATCAGATTTTCTTGTTTTGCGGTTCCGAGACAGAAGGCACTATACACCATTGAATCCCAAGGGCTATGCGGTAGGTGACACGGTATTTGTAGGCAAATTTTTAAGAGGGAAAGAGGCAGGGTACCCTGAGTTAGGTTCGGCTTATCTTAATTCCGTATTAACAGCATTGTTTTTTGAAATATCTGGTCGGACAAATCTTGGCGATGGATTGCTGACAACGTATGGGCCAGAAATAGAGAGTTTGCTGGTCCCGAAAAGTTTCCCAGAACATAGCCATAGAAAAATATTGACGACATTTAAAAAATTGCTGCAACGTGAAGTGCTTGACATCGCTCAAGAGGTGAAGAGGAAAGACAGGGCAGATTTTGAGAAGGCTCTGTTTGAGGCATTGGGGCTTGATGCAGCTATATACGATGAGGTCAGTAAGGCTGTTGTTGATCTTGTTGAAGAACGCCATCTGATACCGAAACTGCGGACGATTCGCAAGAAAAAACGTACCGAGAGAGATTTGGGGCAATTAAAGGAGCAGGTCGAAGAGCGAGTTTTGCCCAACGGACCACGACGATTTCCAGAAAATTTTATACCAAGTCGGGATGCACTGGATTATAAAGAACGTTCCGTGCCAGCAGGGTTACTTAAATTGTGGGAGAATTTTTTCGGCAAACAACAGATTTGTGATGAGAATGGAGAGCATATATTTGACGTTGGCGATACTTTAAAGGCGAAATTTATTGTTTATGCAAAAAAGCGAGATGAGTTAGTTATTCGTGTGCCGAACAGGGCGGTTGTTATAAAAAAGGCAATTCAAGATTACGAACATTACCTGAGAGATTTAAGAAAGGAATTGATTACAACATTTATTGATCTTGGGGGAGATCGAATATTGGCGGAAACACTTACCAGGGAAGTATTTCGGGACTATGGATTGCCGGAGATATAGAACGCTTTGCCAATGGAATATTTGAATATTCTGATTCAGTGGATTATGATGATGTGACGCCGAAGAAAAATGTGAGGGAACCCTTGTCGGAGCTATTTGTGTGAAAGCGATCTATCGGAACAAAACGAGCGGGGATTTATTTGCGATAGAGACTGATGATCAGGGGCATGTCATATCCAGTTGCGGGCCTCTTTTGTTTACTAATCTTGATCCGAAGATTCTGGATTATGATGATTACTGGAATGCGGAGGTAACAGCAAAGCTGGATGAATTCGAGCGGGTTATCCGGGATGATTGCCGGGAATTATTGATTAAGAATGGCTTTGTGATTCAAAATACGCAGCAGTATTTGTTTTAGGATATGAGTTGAGGCATGTGGCAGGATTGATATTTCAGACCAAATGGAACCGCCGAATTCGCAAATAGCAGGGGTTGGGGGATACGGAATAAAAACAAGCATCCAAGTGTACAGGGGTACAAGAATAGAAATATTTGCCATCGCATTGCGGCAAAGGGGGCGAACAGGCAGGTTTGCCGTACAATCCGGCGGAAAGCAGCGGTTTCGCCGGGGCAGGGGCGTTTTGCGGGAGGATTGAAAAAAACGCAAAAAAACGATGACGAGCGTTTGCCGACGAAAAAGGTGAATTTTGTTGGTTGTGTAAATGCTTATTTTTCAGCAGGTTATGGCTGAAGTGAAATTTTTAATAAATTTTTGCAAAAAAGCCCTTGACGAAAAGTCTATTCTGAGTAAACTTAGTCTTCTCGTTAGCGGTAACAGAGCTGACGAGTGGGTGAGAAAAGTAATGACGTCCCGCGAAACACTGCAAGGGAGTGGTTTCGCAAGGCCGGCACGAAGGTGTTCGGCAGAAGAAATAAAGGACGATTTTCGGATTGAAAAAAATCCTGAAAAAAATGAAATTTTTATCTTGACTGCTCGGCGGTGAGTAAGTAAACTCCCGAACTCTCAGCAATGTCGCTGACCCGCAAGAGCAGCGACATTTTTTGTTGCTCTTTGAACAAGTGGATAGATGGTTGAGTCTTGAGAGCCGACTGGTCAGTATGACAGCGGTGTTCGAGTCAGATACGGCTGTATGGTCGGGCTCGTAGCTCAGCTGGTGAGAGCGCACGCCTGATAAGCGTGAGGTCGGAAGTTCGAATCTTCCCGGGCCCATTTATGAATGGCGGTTGCGTGGCGAGGCAGACGGCAGTTTGCAGCGTGCAATCGCACAAGGCTCGGGGACGTAGCTCAGTTGGGAGAGCGCCGGCTTTGCAAGCCAGAGGTCGTGGGTCCGAATCCCATCGTCTCCATTGTAATCTATAAAATATAGTATGATCTTTCAGTTCCGGATTCGTCCGGGCTTTAAAGATAGTGTTCTTTGACAAGTGAATAGCGGATGCGATCGTGGGATGTGAGATGACAATATTGATCAGCAACATTGTCATACCTTCACAAACTACAATAAGCGCTTATTATTTTTTTTGCCAAACCTATGCACAACAGACAACTTTGTCTGTTAGCGGCGACCAGTCAATCTTCGATTGATATGGTCAAGTTACTAAGGGTGTATGGGGAATGTCTAGGTGTCGAGAGGCGACGAAGGACGTGGTAGACTGCGAAAAGCCCGGGGCAGGTGTCAAACAACCGATAATCCCGGGATGTCCGAATGGGGAAACCCGTCGGGAACGGGCAACCGATTCCCGTCATCCACGGATGAATGTATAGTCCGTGAGAAGCGAACGCAGGGAACTGAAACATCTAAGTACCTGCAGGAAAGTAAATCAACCGAGACTCCGTTAGTAGCGGCGAGCGAAAGCGGACTAGCCCAAACCAGGCTTCGGCCTGGGGTTGCGGGCGTCACATAAGCAGGATAACGACCAGTGGAACGATCTGGAAAGTTCGACCATAGAAGGTGATAGTCCTGTACGCGAAAGTTGAAGTCCTGTGTGGCGTACCAGAGTAGCACGGAGCTCGTGAAACTCCGTGCGAAGCCGGGGGGCCCACCCTCCAAGGCTAAGTACTACTCGATATCCGATAGTGAACCAGTAAGGCGACTGAACGATGAAAAGTACCCCTACTAGGGGAGTTAAAAGTACCTGAAACCATACACTTACAAGCTGTGGAAGGCCTATATCAGCTTCGGCTGAAATGGCTGCCCGCGTGCCTTTTGCATAATGAGCCGGCGAGTTATCCTTTGTGGCAAGGTTAAGCACTTCAGGTGCGGAGCCGTAGCGAAAGCGAGTCTGAATAGGGCGTTAAGTCGTAAGGGATAGACGCGAAACCACGTGATCAACCCATGGCCAGGTGGAAGGGGATGTAAAAGTCCCTGGACGACCGAACCCAGGAACGTTGAAAAGTTGCGGGATGAGCTGTGGGGAGGAGTAAAAGTCTAATCAAACGTGGAGATATCTCGTTCTCTCCGAAATAACTCTAGGGTTAGCCTCGAGTCATACTTTACGGGGGTAGAGCTACTGATTGGAAATAGGGGTCCACCAGACTACCTGTTCCTACCAAACTCCGAATACCGTAAAGCCTATCTCGGGAGTCAGTCTACGAGTGATAACATTCGTGGTCGAGAGGGAAAGAACCCAGACCGTCAGCTAAGGTCCCGGATTTTCGCTAAGTTTAGTATAAGGAAGTCCAATTGCTGAGACAATCAGGATGTTGGCTTAGAAGCAGCCACCATTTAAAAAGTGCGTAATAGCTTACTGATCAAGCAGTTGGGTGCCGATAATGAACGGGGATAAGCGAAAAACCGAAGCTGCGGGTGTTTTGGATACTGGGTTCAACGCCTTACGGGGTGTTGAATCTGGTATCCGAACGCGGTAGGAGAGCGTAGCAAACAGCGTCGAAGCAGTACGGAAACGAGCTGTGGAGCGTTTGCTAGTGATTATGCCGGCATGAGTAACGATAAAACGGGTGAGAATCCCGTTCGCCGAAAACCTAAGGTTTCCTGGGGAAGGTAAATCCGCCCAGGGTTAGTCGGCCCCTTAGTCAAGGCTGAAAGGCGTAGACGATGGACAGCAGGTTAATATTCCTGCACCACGTTGGCGGACGAAAAACGTGACGCATCTTTTAGGGTTATCCCATGACTAGTCGTGTGGGTTCCGCAAGGTCGAGGACGAATATGATTCCGAAGTAACCGGCGAAGGTGCCAAGAAATAACGTTTGTAGGTTGAAGTCAGCGTGACCGTACTAAAACTGACACAGGTAGGTGAGGAGAATATCCTAAGGCGCTCGAGAGAACGGTCTTTAAGGAACTAGGCAATTTGACCCCGTAAGTTCGCGATAAGGGGTCCCTCCATGACATTTAGTAATAGATGTTGATGAGGGCGCAGTGAAGTGGCTCTAGCGACTGTTTATCAAAAACACAGTTCTCTGCTAACACGTATAGTGGATGTATAGAGAATGACGCCTGCTCGGTGCCGGAAGGTCAAGGGGATGGGTTAGCCGCAAGGCGAAGCTCCTAACTGAAGCCCCGGTAAACGGCGGCCGTAACTATGACGGTCCTAAGGTAGCGAAGTTCCTTGTCGGGTAAGTTCCGACGTGCATGAACGGCGTAACGACTGGAGTAGTGTCTCAAAGACCGACTCGGTGAAATTGTAGATGTGGTGAAGATACCACGTACCCGCGGCAAGACGGAAAGACCCCATGAACCTTTACTGTAACCTGGTATTGACGCCTGATATATCATGCGTAGGATAGGTGGGAGGCTGTGAAGCGGAGCTCTTGGGCTTCGTGGAGCCAACGTTGAAATACCACCCTTGCTATGTTAGTCGCCTAACCGTATTCCGTGAATCCGGATACGGGACAGTGCTTGGTGGGCAGTTTGACTGGGGCGGTCTCCTCCAAAAGAGTAACGGAGGAGTTCAAAGGTACCCTCAGCGTGGTTGGCAATCACGCGACGAGCGTAAAGGTATAAGGGTGCTTAACTGTGAGACGTATAGGTCGAGCAGATGCGAAAGCAGGACTTAGTGATCCGGTGGTCCCGTGTGGAAGGGCCATCGCTCATCAGATAAAAGGTACTCTGGGGATAACAGGCTGATCGCCACCGAGCGTTCATAGCGGCGTGGCGGTTTGGCACCTCGATGTCGGCTCATCACATCCTGGGGCTGAAGGCGGTCCCAAGGGTTCGGCTGTTCGCCGATTAAAGTGGTACGCGAGCTGGGTTCAGACCGATGTGAATCAGGTCGGTCCCTATCTGCCGTGGGCGCAGGAATCTTGAGGAGATATTTTCTTAGTACGAGAGGATTAGAAAGTACTGACCTCTGGTGTACCGGCTGTAGCGCTAGCTGCACCGCCGGGTAGCTATGTCGGGAACGGATAACCGCTGAAAGCATCTAAGCGGGAAGCCTACTCCAAGATAAGGATTCCATGAACTATGTTCGAGAGAGCCCAGTTAGAATAACTGGTTGATAGGCCGGGTGTGTAAGTGACGAAATTCATTCAGCTTACCGGTACTAACGCTCGATTACTTGACCATATCAATCCAAGATTGGCGCTGACGCCGCCATAGATTGGCACATAATAACGCTGATCGTATCCGCTATTTTTTTCTTGTACCAGAGAATTTCAGCGTAAGCTGATTCACGAACTCCTGGTGACTTTACGTGCGGGAAAACGCCTGATCCCATTCCGAACTCAGAAGCTAAGACCGTCCGGCCGATGATAGTCCTTCGGGGCGAAAGTAGGTGATTGCCAGGATATATGAGCCTCGCTGCTTAATGGCAGCGAGGCTCTCCTTTTGCGCATTTTTTATGTAGACATGGCATATCTGTATGGCTATAATAGTAAACATATATAAGGTTAAACACCGCAGATATGTTTAATATGGGGGTTCTATGAAAAAATTGGCATTTTTAGTTATGCTGCTTTGTCCTGCCGGAATCGTGTATGCAAATCCTCGTATCGACCCAACGGGCTATATTCCTGACTTGATCAAGATAGGGTTCTCCATCGGGTCTGAAGTTTTTCTTCTGACGCTGGTACTGATGTTTTTTGATCTGGCTCCGATGCCCGTTTTTTTGCGGCTTCTGGCGGCGAATTTATTGGTTTATTATCTGGTATTTGTGCCGCTATTAAGTCTTGTATCGTCTCTGTGGCTCAGTGAAATTGTAATTGTGGGTCTTGATGGGGTGTTTCTTAAACTCATCAGCCAGTCGGCCGGCTTACAGGGAGACACGTATATTCCAATCAAGTGGCGATATGTGTTTATCCTTGCAGCGATCGGAAATTGCGTATCCTATTTTGCAGGCATCTTTATTACGACGCGGTCGCACTGAGGGTGATTAATCAGCAGGCTTAAGCCTCTGCGTTACTGAGACGAGGTGAATTCGTTGAGGTCCCACTCGAATTTTTTGAATTTCAAAATGACTTCATTATTTTCAAGGAAGGATTTGTCCGTATCAGTGACAAAAAACAGAATAAAGTTCAGCCATGCCTTTTCATCAGGCTTGCGCTGTCTGAATTTTTTGATTTCGGCATATTTGGATTTGAGGAATATTTCACGGTGGATATTGAATAAATTGGAGATATACACCGTTTTCGTATCACTTTCTATCGTAATTCCCTGTGTAGAGGCGAGGAATTTTTTTACCTGGTCATCGAGCTGTTCAGATAAAGTTTCGGCGCGGTAGGGTTCTTTTCGCAGAGCGCCGCCGCCGCGGGTGGCGTTGGACAATGCAAAACAGATGCGGGGATCCTTGAATCGCTGGAGGAGCAGTTCCTGTTCGATTTCCTGGAGATTATATTGGAGGCCCTGAATTTCAAAATAATTTTTTGTCCAGGGGTCGGAAATCTGCATGATACTATTATTAGGGTACAGGATCATATACCATTTGGGCTGAATCGGGTAATTGTCAATGATTAATTTCAGGGTGCATAAATTGTAGGTATTGATCCAAAAGGCCTGTTTTTCGTCATCGTTCATCGCCATAATCTGGGCGGGATGGACACTTTTGAGATAGGAGAGAATGTTATTTAAATCCGACCGTTTGCGTCGCAAAAGCGAATAATTAACCTCCCCTTTGTCGTTGACATACTGTCCGTAGATGATTTCACAGGCCTTATAGAGTTCCGGCAGCGGAGACTGGCCGGGCAAGGTCATATTGTCCTGTTCTTCGGATACGCTGTTCGTATTGGATTGATTGGGGTCGGGGGTGGCGTTTTTGTCCGATTCTACTGGAGCGTTGACGACAGGTGTGTTTGGATCGGACGTTTTGGATGGTTTATCCTGCGCAGAATCTGCAAGGACATATCGGAGGGGATATGACGACACAACACATAAAAAAATTATAATACCAATTTTTTTAAGCATTTATCCTTCTTTCGAGCAACCTGTCCAAAACGGATAATCTTATAATCAATTTATCAAAAAAAATATAATTGTAAATTAAACATATCCGGAATATATATACCCTATCATATAAAACAATGTTCACTTTTAAAAGCAAATATGGGTATTCCAGACGAAATCTTAATCGTCTAAATATCGCCGGCAAATAACATAGAAAGCTGTAAATTCTGTGACAGAATCAATCCCCAAGTTATCAGTCAATCATAGGGTATATTATCAGACCAGTCTTTATTTATCCTGTTGTCTTGTCGTGATTTGCCTTGACAGGTCCGGCTGCGCGGAGTATCTTGACGCAAAGTTTTTTTGACATTTTGACCGCAAATTCAGGGTCAGTCGAGGTCGATAAAAACTTCAGCAACTCCGGCGGTTTTATTTAGAATTGCCATAGTCGAATGATAAAGGGTGTATTATGATTAAAAGTATATCATGTTTGTCCTGTATGATAATTCTGACTGTCAATTTTACTGCGTTGGCTGTTGATACGAGCAGTGTTGAACAAGTCCGCACACAATTTCTCCAGTCCAATGCTCAACCAGATAAGGCGGCAGAACAAATCATCGATGAATTCTGGCGAAAAAGTCTTGATTCCATGATGCTGGTTGAAGATACCGGGGAAATCGTGAAACTGCGTTCAGACCTGGTAAAGCAGAAGGGGGATAAAGACCTGAGCCTTTATGCTTCGACATACGTCAAGATTGCGAATGCTCACTTGAAGTCGGCGCTGGAGACGGTGGCCGGGTGGGACAATAATGATGCCAAAAAGCTGCGGATCGAACGGAATTTCATGATTCTGATTGCCGAGCTGGGTCGTATGGAACTGGCGGATCTGGCGATGACGCGTTTGAATCATGACGACAGAATGGTGCGGTATTGGGCGGTGCGGGCGGTTACCAGTCCGCGGGTTGTCAGCCAGTTGATGTCTGACATCACCCGGGATGAGAAGCTGACCTCGCAGATTGTTACTTCGCTGGGCGAATATGTTAAACACTATGATGATGGGATTGTGCTTCCGTTTATTGCGGAATTTGCCGCGGGCATCAAGAATGCGTCCGGCAACAGCCTTTTGCTGGCGATTGCGGACAAGCGGATCGATGCGTATATGAAATGGACAGTGACCGATGAAGCCGCGGATGCCGGAGTCCTGAAAAGCATCGGCGGATTGGTATTTGAGACGGCTTCGGCGGCGACCCGCCAGGAACTGCTTGGACGTTTCGGGCAGCTTTATTCCTGTGTGGTGCAGCGTTACCTGATTGGAACGAATCTGCCTGGGGCATCGCGGGATCAACTGGTAACCGTGATTTGCGAGGTCGAAGCGGGCGTGATGGAAAAAATGCTTCCCGGTTCGACCAACCGGTTCCGTAATGAACTGCAGCGTGCTCAGCCGATTGATAAAGTGTATGAGGCCCTGTTTGGGACCTCGGGCAAAGCCGGGGAGTTTTCGACCCGAATGAATTTTGATTATGGCAAAGACAGCAGCGGCAAGAGTCTTGCCGCACCGCGGCCTCTTCCCGCACCGCCGGCGGCTCAACCCCAAGCAGCCGCACAACCGTAACACGATTGAACGAGATCAATGCGAGTATCCTGGCTGTATCACCACGACAAGAAGAACACCTGCGGCCACCCGGTTTGGATTGCCTTGATGGTTATTTTTGCGGGTGCTGCGGGGGTATTGTCTGTCTCCGGGTGTAAAGATACTACCGACAAGGCCCAGGACAACGGGATCGTTTTGCAGCAGCGTCTTCGGGCGTTTGTGCAGACCCTGGATCCGATGAATGTCCGGGATACGACCGGCACCTGCGTGGCGTCGGATGTATTCGATACGCTGTATGACTATCACTATCTGAAGCGTCCCTATGAAATTGTGCCCCAGTTGGCGGCGGCCATGCCGACGATTTCCGAGGACGGCACCTGTTATACAATTCCCCTTCGCAAGGATGTGTATTTCCACGATGATGCGTGTTTTCCGGGCGGCAAAGGCCGGCTGCTGAAGGCTGAGGATGTGGTGTATGCGTTCAAGCGGATTGCGGATATCAAGACGCGTTCGGTGAGCTGGTGGATTCTGGACCGTCGCATTGTCGGGCTGGATGCCTTTCGGGAATATACCAAGACCTGCAAGATAGGCGAGGTGGATTACGACCGTCCCGTTGAGGGTCTGCAGGCACTGGACGATACGACGCTGCAAATCAAATTAAACGAACCCTGGCCGCAGCTTGTGTTCTGGCTGACGTATATTGCCACAGCCCCGGTGGCCCGGGAGGCGGTGGAGTATTATGGCGAGGAGATTGGATTTCACCCGGTCGGGACGGGGGCGTTCAGGGTGGATCGATGGCTGGCGGGGGCGTATGTGGAGGCCTCACGGCATCCTCGTTATTACGATCGGTATCCGACCGAAGGCGGGCCTGGCGACAAGGAGGCCGGACTGCTGGAGGATGCGGGCAAGCCGCTGCCGTTTGTGGACAAGGTGATCTGGCGGATTGTGGTGGAAGACCAGCCCCGATGGCGGCTGTTTCTGAAGGGGTATCTGGATATGGCAGGGGTTCCCAAGGATAATTACGGGCAGGTCTTTACCTCGGGAGTGAATTTGAGCGAGGAATTTACCTCGCGTCAGATTCGCATGATGGAATTTGATGAGCCCGGAACGTTCTGGGTGGCATTCAATATGCAGGATCCTGTACTGAAAGACAATAAACCGCTGCGTCAGGCAATCAGCTTCTGTATTGACCGGAAAAAATATATCAAGATATTTTTTGACGGCAGGGCGCATGAGGCCTTTGGTTTTATCCCGCCGGTGATGCCGGGCTATGACCCGAATATCATCGCCATTTCCAATTCCCGGTATGATATGGCGGCGGCGAATCGTTTTGTCGAGGAAGCCAAAACCATTGCCGGCGGGAAAATTCCCCGGCTGCGTGTTGCCATCGGCGGTACGGATTCAACCCAGCGCCAGATGTGCCAGTTTATGCAGCGGTGCATTGAGTCCATCGGGCTGGATGTGGAAATTGAATTGTATGACTGGCCGACGTTTCTGGAAAAGATGCGCAAGGGGGATATGCAGTTAATGATTACCGGATGGTCGGCGGATTATCCGGATGTCGAGAGTTTTATGCAGTTGTTTTACAGCAAGAATATTCCTTACCCCAATGAGTTTCACTATTCCAGCCCACAGTTTGATGCGATTTTTGAGAAAATCGCCGTGATGCCGGACTGCCCGGAGCGGACGGCGTTGTATCAGGAGGCTCAGCGGATTATCAACGACGACCTGCCTTGTGCATTTACCCTGCATCGGGCCAGCTTTATTATGTGTCATGACTGGATCAGCAACGTCAAGCCCAACTCCTATAAAAATGAGATGTCCGGGTGGGGCATGACCAAATATTACCGGATTGACCCGTCCAAACGCGAAGCGTATAAAAAGAAATATCGGTGAGATGAGACAGACAAAAGCCTATTTGATTATCTGTTGTATTCTGGCGGCGGTATGGGGCTGCGAGAAGAGGAAGACGGCGGCGGACGGCGAGATGGTGATTTGCCGTCCGATGATCAGCAAGGTGCAGACGCTGGACCCGACCAATACCCGCGATATTTATTCAGCGCTGGTGGTTTCCCAGATGTGCGAGCAGCTTTATGTGTATCATTATCTGAAGCGTCCCTATCAACTGATTCCCCTGCTGGCCGAGTCGATGCCGGCTATCAGCGACGACGGGATGACGTACACCATTCGCATTAAGCAGGGGATTCGTTTTCAGGATGATCCCTGTTTTCCGGACGGCAAGGGCAGAGAGCTCAAGGCGTCGGATTTTGTGTATGCATTCAAGCGCCTGGCCAATGCCAAATATGCCAGCCAGAACTGGAGTATTTTTGACGACCGCATCGTGGGACTCAACGATTTTCGGGAGTATTCCAAGGGATTCAGGAAAGAATGGGATGTGGATTATTCCAGGCCGGTGGAGGGGGTTCAGGCACTGGATGATTATACGCTGCAAATCAAGCTGACCCGGCCCTGGCCGCAGATTCTGGAGCTGGCGCTGAACGATTATTGTACGTCGCCGGTGCCGTTTGAAGCCGTGCAGTATTATGGTGTCGATATTGTGTCGCACCCGGTCGGCACGGGGCCTTACCGGCTGAAGACCTGGCAGCGCAGTTCGTATATAGAGCTTGAAAAAAATCTGAACTGGCGCGGGGAATTGTATCCGTCGGAAGGCGAGCCTGAAGACCAGGCCGATGGCCTGCTCGCCGATGCGGGCAAGCCGGTGCCGTTTGCCGATCGGATTATTTTCCGGATTATCGAAGAAGATCAGCCCAACTGGCTGCTGTTTATGCGGGGCAAGCTGGATGTGATGTATATCCCCAAGGATAATTTTGATAAAGTGATGATGCCCGACAAGAAGCAACTGGCGTCGTTTATGCAGGACCAGCAAATCAAACTGACCATATTCAATGATCCTTCCACGTTCTGGGTGGGATTTAATATGAAAGACCCGGTTCTGGGGCCGAATCTTCCGCTTCGCAAGGCAATCAGTCGGGCGATTGACCGGCAGAAGTATATTGACATTCTCTTTAACGGCAGGGTGCAGGTGGCTCATGGACTGGTTTCGCCGGGGCTGAATTCCTACGATCCGAATATGGCTGATTACGGCTATTCCAAATTTGATTTGAACGAGGCCCGCGCTCTGCTGAAGGAGGCGGAGGCCATCTACGGCAAGCCGATTCCCAAATTGACCCTGGCGATGCCGGGGACGGATACGCTGCCCAAGCAGATGGGGCAGCTTCTGCAGCGCATGCTGGAGCAGGCGGGGATTCAGATTCAGGTGGATTACATGGATTTTCCGACCTATATGGAAAAACAGAACAAGGGTCAGTGCCAGATGTTTATCAGCGGTGTTTCGGCGAGCTGTCCGGATGCCATGGATTTTCTGGAGATGTTTGCAAGCAAGTATTTTGCGCCGGGCAGCAATAAATTCTTTTATTCCAATCCCGAATTCGACGCCCTGTATGAACAGGTGGCGGTGATGCAGGATTCCCCGGAGCGGCTTGCATGGTACCGCAAGCTGGAGCACATGATTCTGGATGACTACCCGGCGGCGTTTATGACGCACCGTATCACTTTTTACCTGGGCCATGACTGGTATAAAAATTACAAGCCGTTTGTCTTCGGGTATGGGGTGCTGAAGTACCACCGGGTGGACGTCGAGCAGAGAGAACAATTTTTTAACAGGAATTATTCCTTAAAAAAGGAGGGTAAATGACCGCCTTTATCATACGCAGACTGCTTTATATGTTCCCGATTGTGGTGGGGGTCTTGCTTGTTACCTTTACCCTGTTTACGCTGATCGGGGGCGATATTTCCCAGCAGATTGCCGGCAAAAACGCCGACGCGGAAACAATCGCCGAAATCCGGCATGAATACGGGCTGGATAAGCCGCTGTTCTGGTCCTGGGACAGCCAGTTCGTCAATCATTTCAAGAAGGCTTTGTTTTTTGATTTCGGGCGGGCGATGGACCGGGAGCGCATCAGCGCCAAAATCCTTCGTGGAATCGTGCCGTCGCTGATGCTGACAGTACCGATGTTTATCGGGGAAATTATTGCCGCCGTCAGCCTGGCCCTGATTATCGCTTATGTCCGGGGTACGATATGGGATGTCAGCGCGGTGGTGATCTGCGTGGCGGGGATGAGTATTCCCTATTTGAGTTTTATTATTTTCGGGCAGTATTTCTTTGCCTATAAGCTGGACTGGTTTCCGATTATTTATCTGCCGGAAGAGCCGATGATCAAAAGCGTCGGGCTGCCGATCCTGATCGGCATTCTGGCCTCGCTGGGAGGAGAGCTGCGGTTTTATCGGACGATTATGCTCGATGAGATGCGCAATGATTATGTCCGCACCGCGTTTGCCAAGGGGCTTTCGACGACCCGGGTTCTGTTCAAGCATGTGCTCAAGAATGCGATGATTCCGATTATTACCAACGTGGTGCTGACGATACCACACCTGATTCTCGGGTCGTTTCTGCTGGAGCGTTTCTTCGGGATTCCCGGGCTGGGCTACCTGATGATTGAGGCGATCGGGGCTCGCGATTTCTTTGTGATTAATGCGATGACATTTATTTTTTCGCTGCTGATTGTGATATTTACCCTGCTTGCGGACATCTGTTATGCGTTTGTGGATCCGCGTATCAGCCTGAAGTAAGGTAAAAGGCAAAAGTAAAAAGGAAAAAGTGACGAAGCCCTTCGGGCCAAGACAGATAACAGGTTGAATAGAAGATGACAGAAATAACGACACAAAACGAGTTGATGCAGCCGAGGGGGTACTGGTCGGATGCGATTCGTCGTCTGCGAAAACGCAAGCTGGCGATGCTATGCTTCTGGATTGTGGCTATCTATGCGGGTCTGGCGGCCTTTATCTGGGTTGGCGATATCCTGGTGACGCACTTTGGCTGGAAGATACCGCTTGTTCAATGGAACGAGCACGTCGGACCCAGTTACCAGAAGCCTGCGGCGCATTATGAATTTGTTCCCGAAATGAAGACCGAAAGCCAGAAGGGCTGGTGTCTGCTGGGCACGGATTTCATGGGGCAATCGACGTTTCGGAAGACGCTCTACGGGGCCAAGACGGCGATGATGGTTGCCTTCTGTGCGTCGATTATCAGTATTTTAATCGGTGTGCCGCTGGGGGCCCTGGCGGGGTATTACCGGGGCTGGGTGGATGATGCGATTGTGTGGTTTTATACGACGCTGGGGACAATCCCGTATATCCTGCTGCTGATGGCATTTGCGGTGGTGCTGCGGGGGGCGCATATCGGGCCCTGGGAATTGCGGGGGTCGGTGTCAGTGTACCTGGCGATTGGCCTGACCAGTTGGGTGGGATTGTGCCGGCTGATTCGCGGCGAGATTATCAAACGCAAGGAAAGTGAATATGTGCTGGCGGCCAGGGCGATGGGGTGTTCGGATTTCCGTATCCTGTTTTTCCACCTGCTGCCGAATGTGTTTCATATTATTCTGATTAACTTTTCGCTGCGGTTTGTGAGCTTCATTCATGCCGAGGTGATTCTGAGCTTTCTGGGGCTGGGCGAGACGGATAAGCCCAGTTGGGGGGCGATGATCGATGCGGCGCGTACGGAGCTGGCGCGCGATGTCTGGTGGGAAATGGCCGCGGCGACGGTTGCGATTTTTATTATCTCGCTGGCGCTGAATATTTTCAGTGACGCCCTGCGGGATTGTCTGGACCCGAAATTAAGGATGGATTAATCCGATGAGTGAACACGAGATATTGCTGTCAGTGCAGAATCTTTCGACGCATTTTTTCACGCAGCAGGGCGTCGCCAAAGCGGTGCAGGATGTCAGTTTTGATATTCCGGCCGGACACATGACGGCGCTGGTAGGGGAAAGCGGCTGCGGAAAAAGCGTGACGTCGCTGTCGATTCTGCGGCTGATTCCCGACCCGCCGGGAAAGATTATTGGCGGAAAAATCATCTTTAAAGGTCAGAATTTGCTGGAAATGAGTGAGGGCCGGATGCGTGCCATTCGCGGCAATGATATTGCGATGATTTTTCAGGAGCCGATGACCAGTTTGAATCCGGTGTTTACCATTGGCAACCAGATTGTCGAGGTGATTAGTCTGCATCAGGGCATCAAGGGCAAGGCGGCGTGGGATATGGCGGTCGATATGCTGACCAAGGTGGGGATTGCCGACCCGGCCCGGCGTGTGCAGGAATATCCGCACCAGCTATCCGGCGGGATGCGGCAGCGGGCGATGATAGCGATGGCACTGTCGTGCTCGCCGAGCCTGCTGATTGCCGATGAGCCGACGACGGCATTGGATGTGACGATTCAGGCCCAGATTCTGGAATTGCTTAAAAAACTGCAAAACGAAAACCGGATGAGTATCCTGTTGATTACCCACGACCTTGGTGTGGTGGCTGAGACGGCCCAGACGGTGGTGGTGATGTATGCGTCGCGGGTGGTCGAAAAGGCGGATGTGCACAGCCTGTTTGCCTCTCCGCGGCATCCTTATACACAGGGCCTGCTGCGGTCATTGCCGCGGCTGGGCCAGCGGCGCAAGCGTCTGGATGTCATCGGCGGATCGGTGCCCAATCCGGTGGCGTTTCCCGGCGGGTGCAAGTTTCATCCGCGGTGCCCGATTGGGGCCAAAGACCCGCATTGTCAGGCGTGTGAGCCGCCTTTGCAGGAAATCCAGCCGGGCCATGCGGTGGCCTGCTGGTATGCCCAAGGCTATCGACGATAACCGGCTGATTCTGCAAGAAAGGATAGTGTATGCCGGACCAAAAAATTGTACTGGAAGTCAAAGACCTCAAGACGCATTTCCCGATTCGCAAGGGGGTGCTGAACAGGACGGTTGGCTTTGTTAAAGCGGTGGATGGCGTTTCGTTTTCCGTACAGCGAGGCTCGACGCTGGGGCTGGTGGGGGAAAGCGGCTGCGGCAAGACGACGGTCGGACGGACGCTGCTGCGGCTGATTCCCGCGACCTCCGGACAGGTTACGTTCGACGGTCATGATATTCTGGGCTGTCCGATGGGACAGATGAAGCCGCTTCGCAGCCGTATGCAGATGATGTTTCAGGACCCTTACGGTTCATTGAATCCCCGCATGACGGTGGAGGATATTGTCGGCGAGGGGCTGACGGTGCATGGGATTGCCCGGGGCAAACAGCGGCGGGATCGGGTCGCGGAGATTCTGGAGCAGGTGGGCTTGTCGCGGCGGTATGCGGACCGGTTTCCCCATGAGTTTTCCGGCGGGCAGCGGCAGCGGATTGGTATCGCCCGTGCCCTGGCGGTGAATCCTGACTTTATTGTCTGTGATGAACCGGTAAGTGCGCTGGATGTGTCGATTCAGTCGCAGATTGTCAACCTGCTGCAGGATTTGCAGGAAAAACTGGGGCTGACGTATCTGTTTATCGCTCACGACCTGGCGGTGGTGGAGCACATCAGCGAATGGATTGCCGTGATGTATCTGGGGCGGATTGTGGAATATGCCCGCCGGGATGAGCTTTACAGCAACCCGATTCATCCTTATACGAAGTCTCTGCTCAGTGCCATACCGCACCCTGAACCGCAGAAAAAACATGCCCGGATTGTGCTGAAAGGGGAGGTGCCCAGCCCGGCCCGGCCCCCCAGGGGATGCCATTTTCATCCCCGCTGTCCGTGGGCGGAAGAGTCCTGTAAAACCAGCGACCAGATGCTGGAAGCCAAGACAACGCAGCATCTTGCGGCCTGCTGGAAAGCCGATAAAATCGGCTGACAATTAGCGGACGAGGTGCTGCACATTGACTTTTTAATCTGAATGTGGTATCCTGATTTCTATCAGGAGAAACGGATTGATGGAACATAAACGAATTATGGAGCTTGAAACGCGGGGCGAGGTCCTGATTGTCCGATTTGACGCCCCGGCTATTGGGGCAGCGGCGAATCTGGAACAATTAGGCCATGATCTCCGCGACATTATCCTGCAAAAACAACCCTCCAGGATGGTCATTGATTTTACCCGTGTTTCGTTTTTCAGTTCGCAGATGCTGGGGCTGCTGGTGGATGTGTGGCGGCGGCTCAAAGACTGCGGGGGGACGGTGGTCATCAGCGGCATCAATCCGAATTTGACGCGTGTATTCCGGATTACCAGTCTGGATAAAGTGTTTGATTTTTACCCCGATACCGAGACAGCCCTGAAGGCCCTGGCCCGGCCTGCAGAAGGCTGACGGCGAATCGGTCATAATGAACCATGATGGGCTTGAAAGGGTACAAGAGTGCATTTGGATACACAATTCTCGATTTTTATGGTCAATAAACCCGGAGTCCTGGCCCGCGTTCTGAACACCCTGGCAGTGGCTAAAATTAATATTGTTGCCATGACGATGATGGATTCTGCCGAACACGGTGTCATGCGGCTGGTGGGGTCCTCGCATCAGCGCGTGCGTGAGGTGCTGACCCAGCTCAACATGCAGTTCAGCGAGACGGATGTGCTGTGCGTGAATTTGCCCAACAAGGCCGGGGCTTTGGCGGATATTACGGCCAAGCTGGCGTCGGCTCATATCAATATTGCTTATGCCTATGTGACCGCCGGGGCCAGGGGGGGGCGGACCACCGGGATTCTCAAGGTCGCGGATGTCAAAAAGGCGATGAAAGTGCTGCAGGGCGATGCCGAAGTGCAGCATAAAGAGGACTCTGTCCGGCGGGCACCATCAAGCCGACGATAGACTTTTGATTTGTTATCATTGGATTTGTATCTGAAAGGGAAATTCTCCTTCGGGAAGGGTTTCCCTTTTTTATTTTTGGGGTGACGTCATTTTCAGAATACTGCTGTGGGCGGCGGAGAAGATTCGAATCGGGCCGTCTTCGAGCTGCACGATCAGCCCTTCGGTCGGATCGATCCCGATGCAGGTGCCCCGATAAGGTCTGCCGTCGCTTTCCAGTTCGATGCGAGTTCCGATTTGCCGGTTATATTTACGCCACTGGTGGAGCAGGCTATCGGGGTTAGTCTCTGCCGCAGCAACCCATGTTTCCAGTTTTTCCAGCAGGCAGCGTACGAGTCGATTGCGATTGAGACATTGTCCTGTTTCAATATCGAGACTGGTGGCGGGGGGCAGGTCAACGGCCTCGGCAAAAGCCTGCCGGCTTTGGTGGACATTGATTCCGATGCCGATGACCGACCATGTCTGTTCTCTGATTTTTCGGGATTCGACGAGGATACCGGCGGTTTTTCGGTCGTTCAGCACGATGTCGTTGGGCCACTTGATGATCGGATGCAGCCCGCAGGCAGTTGTTATCATGTCCACGACGGCCACCGGCGCCGCCAGCGTCAGCGGGGGGGCTGCGACAGTATGCCGGATGACGACGGAACAGAGAATACTCTGGCCTTTGGGGCTTAGCCAGGTTCGTCCCCGTCGTCCCCGCCCGGCGGTCTGCTGTTCGGCCAGTACACAGAGGCCGTCACAATCGGCCCGGACAATCTGCTGCCAGGCGATGTCGTTGGTACTTTCGGTGCAGTCCAGAATCAGGACGGAATTGCCGAGCCTGCGGGTCGTGATATCCTGCCGGATTAAATCGCTATTTAATTGGTCAGACATTGCAGTCAAACCGCGAAACAGCAATCAGGTTTATCGATCCAGGCCGATATCGGCTGCAACCGCCGAATGGGTAATCGCCCCGATGGCGATCCGATCCACGCCGCAGGCAGCAATAGCCAGTACATTATTCAGGGTGACGCCGCCGCTGGCTTCCAGCAAAGGCTTCTTGCCGCACATGTGATCACGCATTTCCACCGCGTGCTTGAGCTGCCACTGGCCCATATTGTCCAGCAGAATCACATCGATGCCGGGAATGGTCAGAACACGGTCAAGCTGGTTATCGACGTGGTCCACTTCAACGACGACATATTTGACTTTTGGATTTTCAATCGCCTGCTGGACCATTTTGTGCAGTTTGGGTTCAAATTTTTCGCCCAATTCCGTCCAGTGGTTATCCTTAAACATAACCGCTTCGCCCAGATTCATGCGGTGGTTGTAGCCGCCGCCGCATCGGACCGCATATTTTTCCAGTTCCCGCCAGCCGGGAATGGTTTTGCGGGTGTCATAAATTTTCGCTTTGGTGCCGCGGACGGCATTGACGAATTTCCAGGTCATCGTGCTGATGCCGCACAGCCGCTGCAGGAAATTCAGCACGACGCGCTCGGCCGACAGCATCGAGCGAACCGGGCCTTCGATGACGCCAAGCCGATTGGCGACGTTGGCGCGATGTCCATCCTCAATCAGAACACGCAGTTTGAGCCGCTCATCATAAAGCTTCAGGACGTGCTTGACCAGTTCCATCCCGCAGACGACGATTTCCTCGCGCGTGACGATGTAGGCCCGGTCGATTTTGTCTTCGGGGATGCTGATTTCGCTGGTCGGGTCGCCTTGGCCGAAATCTTCTTCCACCGCCATCTGTATCAGCGGCAGTACTTTTTCCATATCGAGCGGTTTGATGGCTCTTCGTGTTGCGCGTTCTCCCATGTGTTACCTCTTTCTGGTCTTCATCGACCTGTTTTTCCTTGAGCTGTTATCCTGGGCTGCCGGGGCAGCGGAGCTGCTTTGAATGGCCGGCATTCCCTTGATTTCCTGAATACGGTCACGCAGCATGGCGGCCCGTTCAAAATCCAGCTTTTCCGCGGCCTCAAACATCTGGCGTTCCAGTTCGGCCAGCATTTCAGTCTGGTCAAATTCCGTTTCGTCAAGCAAAATGGCTTCGCGGGCGCGTTTCCGGGCTGCAAGTTCATCCGACAGGCCTTTTTGTATCTCTTTGCGTATGGTCTGGGGGGTAATACCGTGCTGCTGATTGTACGCTAATTGAATTGTACGCCGTCGGGCCGTTTCGTCAATGGCTTTTTTCATCGACGGTGTTATCTTGTCGGCATACAGAAATACGGTGGCATTGACGTTACGGGCGGTACGGCCAATGGTCTGGATGAGCGAGGTTTCGCTTCGCAGGAAGCCTTCCTTGTCCGCATCCAGAATCGCCACCAGCGACACTTCCGGCAAGTCAAGCCCCTCCCGCAGGAGATTGATCCCCACCAGGACGTCAAACTCGCCTTTTCGCAGGTCGCGCAGGATATCGACCCGGGCCAGCGTTTCGATTTCGCTGTGCAGATACCGGCAGCGGATTCCCTTGCCGGTCAGATAGGATGATAAATCCTCGGCCAGCCGTTTGGTCAGCGTGGTGACCAGAACCCGCTCTTTGGACTGGATGCGTTTTTGCACCTCGCCCATCAGGTGCTGAATCTGGTCGCTGGCCGGATAGACGAATATTTCGGGGTCAACTAGGCCGGTCGGACGAATAATCTGCTCGACCACCTTGTCTTTGCATAAGTCCAGTTCAAACGGTCCCGGGGTTGCCGAGACAAAGACAACGTGCTTCCATCGTTCATAGAATTCTTCAAATCGCAGCGGGCGGTTGTCCATGGCACTGGGCAGGCGGAAGCCGTGGTCCACCAGAACCTGCTTGCGGTTGTGGTCGCCGGCGAACATGCCGCGAAGCTGGGGAATCGTTACGTGGGATTCGTCGATAAACAGCAGGAAATTGTCCGGCAGATAATCAATCAGGGTATAAGGCCGGGAGCCGGGTTTGAGGCCCGCCATGTGACGGGCGTAGTTTTCAATGCCGCTGCAGTAGCCGACTTCGCGAATCATCTCCAGGTCATACAGGGTTCGGGCTTCCAGACGCTGGGCCTCCAGCAGTTTGCCCTCATGCCGCAATTGCAGCAGACGCTCTTTGAGTTCCTGTTCAATACTCTGGCAGGCTGATTCGATGCGGTCGGCAGGCATGATATAGTGTTTGGCCGGATAGATGAAAATCTGATGTTCCTGGGCCAGGATTTCGGAGGAGACGGGATTGATATAGCTGAGTTTTTCGATCTGGTCGCCGAAAAATTCGATACGCACCGCGTAGGATTCATAGGATGGCCACAGCTCCACCACATCGCCGCGAACACGGAACTTGCTGCGGCTGAAATCGATGTCGTTGCGGTCGTACTGCAAATCCGCCAGCCGGCCCAGCAGTGTGTTTCGGTCAACCTCGTCGCCGAGGCGGAGGCTGATGACACTGGCCTTGTAATCTTCGGGCGAACCCAATCCAAAAATGCACGATACGCTGGCGACAATAATGACATCATCCCGGCTCATCAGGCTGGTTGTGGTTGACAGCCGCAGTCGGTCCAGTTCATCATTGCGGGCGGCATCTTTTTCGATGTAGATGTCACGCTGGGGGATATAGGCTTCCGGCTGGTAATAATCGTAGTAGCTGACGAAATACTCGACGGCGTTTTGCGGAAATAACTGGCGAAATTCCTCGTAGAGCTGGGCGGCCAGGGTCTTGTTGTGGGAAATCACCAGCGCAGGACGTCGGAGCTTCTGGATGACATGGGCCATCGTGAAGGTTTTCCCGCTGCCGGTGACGCCCAGCAGGGTTTGAAACGCGTTTCCCTGCTCAAGCCACCCGGCCAGCTTATCAATCGCCTGGGGCTGATCCCCCTGCGGTTTAAACTCACTGATTATCTGGAAATCACTCATTATACTGATCTTACTTGAAAATTTCCGTTTCATCGCGGCTAAAAAGCTATCCGCCGCCAGCTTCCAGCACTATCTTTATCACTGCGGCTGCGTAGGGCAGCGTTACCCGTGAGTATGCGCGGCATAAAACGGCATGTGGCCGGCGCGGAATACTCATACCCGTTGGTATAGTCTGGTCTATTTGTCCAAAAACGACTATTATAACAGGGTCTAATCAAAATGATACCCCTATTCTTATCAGGAATATGGACAATATAGATGAAAGCGGATAAGAAAGATGGGTTTCTTGTGAGTGTTAACTAATTCACCTGCAAGACGTTATGGATGTTTTGGGTGGGCGGCTGCACACGGCATAACAAAAAAAACCGGAGAGTTTCAAAAGAGAAGACTCTCCGGTTAGAAGAACAAGGCGAACGATTGGCTGTGTTGGTGTTTTATCTGAGCCAATCGTAATCTTAGCCATTATTTTGCAGGGTTGATTTCGGTCTGCTGGCCCGCCCTCACATACACCGGCCCGAGCAATCCCGACGGCAGCAGGGGATCATCCTTGGTCCAGTGCTTCCATGTGGTAAAGGTCAGTCGCTGTGGGACTGGACGCGGTTTACCTTCGACGAACCAGTCAGGCCAGGCCTTCAGCGGCTTGCCTTTCCACTGGCAATCGTCCGGATATTGCTCGTCACCGATGAGCCGATTGACCCACAGGTTGGTCACGCGGATTTCCAGCGTGTTGTCGCCGGCTTTGGCCGCATCGGTGATATCCACGCGATACGGATTGCACCACAGCACGCCGAGGTTATGCCCGTTGACAATGACTTCAGCCATGATGCAGACTTCGCCGAGGTCCAGCCGAATGCGGTCTGCCGAGGTGACAAAATCAGAAGGCAGATTCAGTGTTGTCCGATAGGTCGCAGTGCCGGAGTAGTATTTCACGCCCGGGTCTGTATGCTGTGTCCACGAAATCAGTGTGGGCAGTTCAATTTTAGCCGGAGCGTTCCAGCCGGGGGTAAATTCCACCGTCCAGGGCTGGTCTAATATAATCGGCTTGGGCAGCGTATCGACGGTTACGGTCTTTTGGGTTCCGATGGAGGTCTGCAGGACATACCGGCCGTTATCCCATGCCACCATATCCACGGTCTTATTCTGCGCAGTCAATTCGGGCATCCATGCCGCTGGCTGCCAGTGCTGCGGCGGCAATACCACGTCGCTGTTTTCACTGACATTAATTGTGCCGGGTTGGCCGTTGAGGGTGTATCGCACCAGCATCCGTTTGGGCACCATATAGGCGGGGTCTTTGCCTGCAAACTCATTGGTCGCCCGGATTTTCAGAACATTGTCTTTCACGGCAGCTGCGGTTTTGGCAGTCACGTCAAGGACTTTGCGCTCCGGCAGCCATGTCTGGCCTTTGGGCAGGAGGCCGTAGCCGGCCATGAGAATCCGCAGAGGCCGACTGTCCGGACTTCCCGCTGGCGGCAGCACCAGCCGCTGATTTTCGCCGATCTCGGCCCGGGCAGTCTTGCCGTCGTATTCATATTCTACGTACAGTTTCTTGACAACATCCGGCACGGGATCACCTGCCAGGCTATTGGAAGCCATTACATCCAGCCTGTTATCCTGTACGCGTTTGGTCAGCTCTGCGGTCACATCGACCATATCCTCTCCATCACAGCTAACCACGCCATAGAGCGCCTCAAGAATCTCCAGTTTCTGTACAGGTCTGGGCAGTAACTGGGCAATCGTAACCGGCGTATCCTGCAGTAACCCGGCCACGGTTATTTTGTCGCTGCTGACGGACTTGCGGAACACCACAAACACCGACCCCGCAGGCCCCAGCGGCAGGGTCACGCGGGTGCCCTGTGAATCAGCACGCCAGAGGCCGGCCGGAGTAATCTCGCCGGTGACCGGATTCCACAATTCGGGCTGCCTGCCGCTGACGCGGAAGAAGACCTCGGCCATGCGTGATGAATCATCCTGATGCGAGATAAAGTAAATATCGGCGTCTTTTGTTGTTCGATGGATAAAGGTGATGGGGGCTTTCGGGTCTGCAGCGATACAATCGGCTGCGATGTCCATCTGCCGCAGGGTCTGCAGGGGTTTGCGTCCCCAGATGATGCGGCCTTTGCCGAAGGTTTTTTCACCGGCGTTGCCCTGATTGGAAGGCCCCCAGACCTCGTCGGCGATTTGCTTGACAGTGCTGTCGCACTCTGGATAGCCCGCCAGGCTGGGCGACAGTTCCGGCTTTGGAGCAAGCACGATCGCCCCATCGCTAACCAGGTCCCGAATCTTCTGTGCCAGCGCGGGCGTCATAAAGCGGGTCTGCGGCAAGACCAGCAGACGATAACGCATTCCATCCGGCAGGGCGATCATGCCCTTGTCAACGGTCAGTTTGTCAATCAAATCCGTGCCGCACATATCAAAATCATACCCGGCTGCCCGCAGTTCGCTATCATCAACCGAACCGTTGGGTGCCGCTTCGCCGACAAAAAACAGTACATCCGCCGCAAAATGCCCCTGCTGCAGCAGGAACTGCGACCGGCCAATATATCGCATCCACGCCTTGCCCGGTTCCCACCAGGTGTTGGTTCGTTCAAAATGCGTTCCCCATTGTCCCATCGTCATCCCCGGCAGCACATTCAGCCACGGCTGATGCGCGTAGCGGTGAAAGATATAGCGGTTGATGCCCATACACCAGACCTTATCGCCCAGCATCTTCATTGAGCCGGGATAATTCTGCCAGCGTCCCTGGTCGGGAGCCGAGGTAAATGATTCCGCCCCGACATAGGTCATGCCGTGCGTATGAGCTACCGATGCCGCCAGTTTCAGCGTATGATTCATCCCGCCGCCGATCCAGAACTCGCCCATGACGATATCGGCCTTGGCGCCGACGGCCGCGCATTCAAACGGGCCATCATACGGTTCGACCGAGCACAGTAAGCCGCGTTCGTGGCACTTGTCGACGAAATAGCCATAATAGTTGTCCGCAAACAGGTCGGCAAACGTCCGCCGGTAATCCCACAAAAACCGTTCCGTAATGGCACTGCTGGCCACAACCCGTCCGGTCAGCGTCGGCAGGAACTGCATTAAATCATATCCGCGCCGCTGCTGGAATTCGGCCCGCATCTTCGGCGTCCAGTTGTTGGGTCCGACTTCATAGCTGTCAATCAGCACATTATTAAGTACCTTGCCTGCAAGGGATCCAAGTTTATCCAGAACCGGCTGCACACCCTTGTTCCAGTGCACATCCAATGCCTCGCGGCTGAGCTTGTCGCATTCCAGACCCAGGCCCGATGTTGGGGCGGGGTGATTGGTTTTGCCGGTGGTGGTGTGGCCGATGCGAAGTATCGTCCATGAACCGCTGGGAGCTTTCCAGTTTAATTGACCTGAAGCATCCATTTTATCCGTTAAATTCAGAATGCTGTCTTTGGCAATCACGGCATCTGACGGAATTTCTTCAATTTCCGGCTGAAGTCCATACGGACTGTCAAATCCTGCTTTCGCCCCGGCGTTTTTAATCCGGAAAGAACTATTTTTGGGTGTCGGAAACGCCAGCACCGCAATATCGCGGTAATAATTCATATTGGCCTTCGGCTGTGCCAGCTTGATTGCTCCGGTTTCCGGCGTGACTTCCATTTCCGTCCAGACCACTCGCTGCATCGACAGTTCGGGAGTAATCCACGGTCCGCCGCTGCTGGACCATCCGGCACAGTTATGGAAACACAGCTCGATTCCGACCCGCTGAGCTTCCTTGGCCGCATGAAGAACTAAATCCAGCCATTCCGGACTGAGATACATAATTTTTCCGGTCGGGATGTCCACGCTGCCTTCGTCGCCGACATTGAAAATCTGGGCGCCGCCCAGGCCGGCCCGCGCCATGGCCTCAATATCCGCGGTAATACCCTCGCGGGTAATATTGCCGTTCATCCAGTGCCACCAGGTGTGCGGTCGGGCCTTGACTGGCGGGACGTCAAATCCCTGCTCGAGGGCATCGGCCCCCATGCTCCAGCCGCATAACATTCCGATACACAACAACCCCCACAAAAGCCTCAGTTTCATGATAAATCTCCTTAAATGGTGTATTTTCGTGTGATTATTTCCAATTGCATGGTCATTCGATAGACGTGTTCCGTCCGAGGCGCAGCAACACCCGCCTGCGACAGATTTTGTTGCCATCCATGCAGTAAAATCAGTCCTGTTAATTTGAAGCTCACTTTTCGCATGATTCTTCTATATAATTCTTATTTTACCGATTTGACAACCTGTTTTTTTAAATATACTGGATAGGATACCTGTCCAGTATTATTCGTGGGATAGATACACAACCTACTCAGGACGCCCAAAACCGTCATAAAGGTTACTTACAGGAATTTGACATAAGGCTAAATCCTGTCTGTAAATAGATGTAGGTTTCGATAAAAAGATTCGTTTTTGTTCAAGATATGCAAAATCGGTGAAGAAAATGCTCTAATTACTGCGTCTTGGGATTGAATTCCCGTTACAGGATTGTGTATAATAATTTTAGTTTTTTCGGGAGAGGTAATCTGCAAAATGGCATTAAGAAAAAAGGAGTTCCTCTTTTTGCCCGGTACGGTACGTGATTTACAGGTCAGTCTGGCTAAGGCTGTTTTTTTCTTAAAACCACAGGAGATTGTGATGAAAACCAGAGTCGGAGCATTTGTTTTTGTGATGGGGATACTGTGTATTGGTCCTATGGCCTTTTCAACCGCCCTGGATGATTATGTCGCCATGCCGGATGCGAACTTTACATACAGTCAGTATGGGTCTTCGGTTTATGATGGTAATCCTTTATTGGGATACACCGGCACACGGGCTTACGTTCTCCAGATGACTTCTCAGTCCTGGCGGGGGGCCGGTGAGGTCAGTCCTACGGTCTGGACGCACTGGGTGACGATTATTGTGCCGGAAGTGGAGTGGCTGCTGGGGCCGGTTAAGGATACGGCCATGATATTGATTAACGGCGGCAGTATTGGAGAGACGGCACCGAATATTAATCCGTCGGACCCGACCAACCAGGCATATCGTCTTCTGGCGGCCGGAACCCGCACGGTGATTGTGGAATTGCGAAGTGTGCCCAACCAGCCCCTGCGGTTTTCGGATGAGACTTTCGGCCGCAGCGAAGACCAGATTATCGCCTATTCCTGGGATAAGTTTCTCCGAGGCGGGGATGCCTATTGGCCGGTGCAGTTGCCGATGGTCAAGTCCGCCGTACGGTGCATGGATGCCGTGCAGGGATTTGTCAAGAGCAAGGCCGGCAAGACCATCAACCACTTTGTTCTGACCGGCGGCTCCAAACGCGGCTGGACGGCCTGGCTGACGGCGGCGGTCGATTCGCGGGTGACAGCGATAGCGCCTATCGTCAGCGACCTGCTGAATATGCGGCGCAGCTTTGCTCATCAGTGGTCCTGTTATGGCTTCTGGGCTCAGGCCCTCAATCCCTATGAGCAGATGGGAATCTTTGACTGGTTTGACATGTCGCGTACCGATGAACTGCTGGCAATCGTTGACCCTTACGAATACCGTGAACGTCTGACCCTGCCCAAGCTGATTGTGACGGCGGCGGGGGATGATTTTTTCGTCCATGATTCGCTCCAGTTTTATATTGATGGTCTGCCGGGGGAAACGTATGTCAGGACCTTCCCGAACACCAATCATTATCTGGACGGTGCGTATGAAGAAGTGTTGACAAACCTGGTTCCTTATTATGATGCGTTTTTAAACGGCAAGACGCGTCCGGCCTTTTCATGGCAGCTTCATCCGGATGGTTCGATGACCGTGACGACGGCGGTACAGCCGCTTGAAGTCAAACTCTGGCAGGCGGATAATCCTTACAGCCGGGATTTTCGGAAAGTGACCATCGGCAATAGCTGGACATCCACGGTGCTGACTGCACAATCGCCGGGGGTGTATGCAGCCAATCCCGGATTGCCGCCGGCAGGGTGGCGTTCTTACTTTGTGGAGATGGTCTATGACTACCAGACTTCTTCGGTTGGAATTGGAGACTATGACTATCATTTCACCACGGAAATGAGGGTTGTTCCGGAAATCCGGCCTTTTGAAGCGGATTGGTCGCGCGACCGTACGACCGACTTGCAGGACCTGGCTATTCTGGCTGAAAACTGGCTGGGGCCGATGGCGTATTATGACATGATGCCCCGACGGACCGGCGACAACATCATCAACCTGGCGGAATTGGGTCTGTTTGCGTCGCATTGGCTGGATACGGATTAAAGATTAAAAGCATCCGCTGTTGGCGTTATCCTTTCTGCCATAATTTTGAAGGAGTCACAGATGATGAGTGCTCACCAAATCGCTGGATTGCTGGGTTTGATTGTCGTGTGCGGCGGGACTGCTGTACAGGCGGAACAACCTCTGCCCAATTCGCCTGCAATAAAGCAGGGAGATGAAGCCCTCGCCGAAATCCGCGCATGGATTCAATCCGGGGCCGACGTTGATGCAGCGGATGAGGAAAGGCGGACCCTGCTGCAGTTGGCATCCGAGGCAGGCCATGTCGAGGCGGTCCGGGTTCTGCTGGCTGCCGGGGCGGATGTCAATCAACGAGACAAATATTCCCGTACACCGCTATGGGATGCGTCATTTCGCGGCCATGTCGAAATTGTCAAGCTGCTGCTGGCCGCCGGTGCGGATGGTGATGCCTATGACAATAGCGGCGAGACCCCGCTGTTTGCAGCGTCGTGGATGTTTGAATCTGAGATTGTCAGGTTGCTGCTGGCTGCAGGAGCGAATGTCAATGTGGTGAATCGTGCCTGGCATACGCCGCTGTGGTTCGCAGTATTAAATGATGACCCGGAACTTGTCAAGCTCCTCCTGATTGCCGGTGCCTGTGTGAACCTTTCGGATAAGGATGACACGCCCCTGTATATTGCCTCGCAGCATGGAGCGGCGGAAATCGCTAAGCTCTTATTGGAAGCCGGGGGCAATGCGGACATCAAGGTCTATGCAGGCGGCAGGTACCAGACATTGCTGGACATCGCAAAAACGAAAGGACGTACCCAAATCGTCTCGCTTCTGGAACAGTATGCAGGCCCTGAATATGCAAAACGTAATCAGGCTATATTTCGGCTGATGGAGCTTGCCGATTCCCTCAAGGCAAAAGATATCACCGAACTTCGCGAGCTGATTGCCGCCGGCGCCGATGTCAATGTGATCAATAACAGAGGTTTTACCCCGCTATGGGCAGCCTCTGCCAGAGGTTATAAGGAGATGGTCAAGTTGCTGCTGGATGCCGGGGCCAATCCAAATATTGTCATGTGTCTTGGTAGCTGTGATGGCGGTGTTCTGTCCGGCTTAACAGCCCTGAGTGCAGCACTGGACCATCATGAGATTGTCAAGCTCCTGATTGACGCCGGGGCAAATGTCAATGCGGCTGACAGTTGGGGTATAACACCGCTGTCCAAAGCGTTCAGGGCGGGACTTATCAAGACCGTCAAGCTGCTGGAGGAAGCCGGCGCGAAAGTCCATCCCGAGATACAGCGAAACGACAAGACATACACATCTTTAAGCATCGAGCAGCAGAAAAGCTATCTTAAAATTGTCCAACTGCTGCGTGACTATGGTGCCCGAAATTCAGAAGAGAGACAGGTTAATTGAAAACTTGCAGGTATCTTCATGGCGCAACAGTGACCTCTGACTGCCGTACACCAAACCTGCTGGCTATACTGGTTATTGACACTCAAGACGGACTGACGACATAAACAGTTTTGATTCCGTTTTATACCGCCTCCAGTCCCAGATCGGTCAGCATCCGCATGTCTTCTTCCACCGCCCGGCCGGCTGTGGTCAGGTAATTGCCGCTGATGATGCTGGAGCAGCCCGCATAAAAAATCCAGCTTTGCATATCCCGCAGATTCAGTACCCGCCCGCCGGCAACCTTCAGATTCGTCCGGGGCAGGATAAATCGATACATCGCGATAATCCGCAGAATTTCCCGCGGGCTTAGCGGGTTCTGGTCGCCCATCGGCGTTCCCGGGATCGGATGCAGAAAATTCAGCGGTGCCATATCCGCATTCAGCTCCCGAATCAGCAGTGCCATATCAATCCGGTCGGCCTCCGTCTCGCCAATACCGAACAGTCCCCCTGCACAGACCCCCAGCCCCGCCTCCTGCGACGCCTTAATCGTGCGGATGCGGTCGTCGTAGGTATGGGTTGTCACAATCTTGCCGTAATGGGTACGGGAGGTCTCGAGGTTATGATTGTATCGCCGCATTCCCGCCCTGGCCAGCCGCACAAGCTGCTGTTCGCTCAATATCCCGAAGCCGCCGCAGACATGAATCCCGACTTCCTCGGTAATCCGGGCAATCAGCCCTTCCAGCCGGGTAAGCTCTTTTTCGCTGATTGTCCGGCCGCTATAGACAATCCCGTAATGCGGCACACCTTTGGCTTTGGCCTCGCGGGCGCCGGCCAGAATCTCTTCATCACTGAGCACTTTAGGCTTTTTTTCCAGATACGTATTATACCGCACCGACTGGGCACAAAACGCACAATCCTGGTCGCATCCGCCCAGTCTGCCCGGCACAATCGAGCAAATCTGAATCCGGTTTCCAAAGTGCTGCTTGCGGATTTCATTGGCCCAGTAGAGCAAATCATCCAGACTGTCGCGGCTTTCCCGGCACAACGTCTCAATGTCATCCCGCACAATATCCTGACCAGCCAGTACCCGGGCTGCGATCGATTCTATTATCTTGTTAACCATTGGCCTTCACATATTTAAATTCATTTCAGTGACTACGGTGTCGCTTTGCCTGTCCATCCAGTCGGCCAGGGATACCGCTGCACTGCGAAACTGCCGGGCCGGCAGGTACACCGTATTCCAGCGTGGGCTTCGCCGCTTCATATTATTCCGATATACATCCAGTTCGATCAGCACAAACACATACCGCTGACCTTCGAACTCAAACACCGAAAGCCCGTCCGTCTCCACATCCATCTGCATCAGCCGGTAGGCGAATATAAATCCCGCCTGACAGGACTGCCGCTGGACCAGGGCCTGACGCCATTCCAGCAGCCCTTCGATGTCCTCGCCAGTCACCCATGTCTGCAAGCCCTTGAGTCCCACCAGGCTCTGACCGCGAAACAGTCGTCCCTTGACATCGGCCAGCAGCAGGCCGCCCGGCGTACTGACCGCAAAATCAAAGCTCTTGATCTTATGCCGTCGAAACTGACGCCGACGGGACTGATCCACCGCACGATACGGCATCTGCTTTTCATTCAGCCACGCTGCAAACGCCCGTTCATAATCCTGTCCTTCATTCATCGCCTTTACCTTGCTCCCGTTTAAAGCTGCATTACTATACCCGTTTGTATCCAAAAGAGCAATCCTGTGCGAAAAATAACGAATCCACCCTGTTTTTTATTTAAATAAACTCTAATGGATTGATAAATATAGACTTGCAGTTTTGTGGACAGGTTCCTTCATAACTTAGCCCCGAATAAGAAACCCGGCCGAATAGTCGCTTATGCGGCCGGGTCTGAAGTTTACAAATGGAAATCTCCCGCGATTTCCGGCTGATATATAATTTTCTCAATAACCAGGTTTCTGGACAGGCTCTGTCCGGCTGCCCGTCCAAGCAGGCTCATCCCCAGCGGTGACAGAACCGATATCTTCCTTTGCTTCTTATCCGCATCCTGCGGGTACACCAGCGTTACCGCGAACCGCGTTCCCCGCAGCGAGCGAAGCTGCACCTGGCTGTTCATCGTGACCACCGAATACGGAATCCGCCTGCATGCAAACAGAAATCCGCGTTTGAGAAGCTGCCGCATCCGCCGGGCATGTCGGGCTTCGGTACTGCCTATCTCTTTAAACCCTTTGGATAAAATCGCCTGCAGCCGAAAATAATCCGACTCCGACAGCATCCGGTATTCCCTGACTGGTGCCGGAAATATCGCCTTCGCTGCACGTCGAACATTCATACGCATACGCTCAAACAATCCTTGCCGTTTGGTATGGACCATATCCATCTCCTGACAGTGAAGCTACGAATCATAATTGCCCGCAGCTTCCGGTTGATACAGAATTTCAGTAATTTCCAGGGTCCGAACACCCGCCGGGACAGGCCACTGAATCCGGTCTCCGACGCGATATCCCAGCAGGGCAACGCCCACCGGTGCCAGAATCGATATCTTGTTGTGTTCCAAATCCGCTTCCTCCGGAAACACCAGCTCATAGACCATGGATGTACCGGTATCCAGATCCTTGAGACGGACTTTGGAATTCATCGTGACCACGTCGTCGCCGATGGATTTTTGCGGGATGACTTTGGCCCGGTTGATTTCTTCCTGCAGCATGGTTACACTTTCCATGTCCCGCGTCCACACATTCTTAAATGCCTGAACCATCGCATCCAGACGGTCATAATCATAATCGCTGATAAAGATCTGTTTTTGTGCCATAATATTTCCTTTCATGTGTCAGGGTAATCGTTTCCATTGGACTTATTCAAACTGCGCAGCATCCATGATGAACCGGGTAATTCAGGGGTATAAAAAAACAGGCAAATGATACGCTGCTGTAGCTAAGTCGTATCGTTTGGCAGACTGGAAAGGACTTTTATAATGGCGGCGAATGCTCTACCGCACGACGCGGACAGAACTGACCATGGGGATGATTACGACGACCGGGCCGCCTGATTTCGTGCTCAGGCGACAGGGCAATCAGGTTCCGGATTAAATGCGTTAGAATGCGAATCGACATAGAATCTGTCCTCTTAGAAAAAGCTGTAGAGTAATAAATACATCCCAATAAAGGGCCTTATTCTGTCTTTAATATTCATAATATCCTTTCACCAAAAAAAAGGCCGGTCAAAGCCGGCCTTTATATAATCAGACTATGACCGACTGTTCAGCGCAACAGCAGTAAATAACTAAACCAAATACAACTCAGATGTTTTTGAAACTGGTTCACGAATATTTCCTTATTCAGAATATCTAATTGTTATTATTAGCTGTAATTATACATAATGGCTTCTGCTTGTCAAGCATTAAGTGCCCGATGAAACGACAATTGAGCTGAAAGAATGACTATATTGTCTATATTAACAAGACGGTCTCAGGCTGGACACGAAAATATCCGCCGCAATCTGTTCCTGCCGGCCGGATGCCATATCCTTGACGACAAGTTTCTTTTCAGTCACAAATTCCTGTCCTAAGATAATCGTGCGGGACACATTATAGCCCGAGGCCTGCTTGAGCTGCTTGCCCAGTCCGCCGGTTTTGTACGGGAATTCACAACTAAACCCTGCCAGTCGAATCGTAGCAGCCAGTTCCACGGCTTTATCCGCCAGTGTCGGCTCAGCAACCGCGATAAAATAGTCCAGCTTCTTGGTCGCCAGCGTATCGTCCTTAAGAATACCCTTTTCCCGCAGTAAAATCTCCAGAACACAGTCGCCCATGCCCATGCCGACAGCCGTCATCGCCGGGCCGCCAAAGTCCCGCAGCAGGTTATCGTATCGCCCGCCGCCGCAGACCGCCCGCAAATCGCCGACCGCGTCGTGCACCTCAAAGACCATCCCCGTGTAATAGGCCAGCCCGCGGACGATGCTCATATCGAACCGGCAATAGGCCCCGACGCCCATCGCCCCGAGAATGTCGAACAAACCCTGCAATTCCGACAGGGCGGCCCTGGCATCCTCATTGAGATTCACCAGTCCGGCAATATCATCGGCATTATGTAAATCCATCAGCTTTAAAATCGTATCCACGGCGGCGGTATCGGGGACTTCCTTTCGCAGAATCTCATCGAACGCCTCGGCCGGAATCTTGGATTTCTTGTCCAGTATCGGGTACAGCACCGTCAGCTTCTCCTCGGCAATCCCGATATTTCTCAGCAGCGCCGCCAGCAGTTTCCGACTGGAAATCTTGGCCACAATATCCTGTTCCGTCAGGCCCGTCGAACGCAGATAATCAATCGCGCAGAAAATCACCTCGGCATCCGCCAATGTGGATTCCTCGCCGATGATATCGATATTCCACTGGAAAAACTCCCGCAGGCGTCCCTTTTGCGGCCGCTCCGCCCGGCACAGCCGCGGCACGGAAAACCACTTGATCGGACGCGGCAGGGCGTTGACCTGCTGGTTGACCATTCGGGCCAGCGTCGGGGTAATCTCAGGCCGTATCGCCAGCTCCCGTCCGCCCCGGTCGGTCAGGTGAAACAACTGCTCGACAATCTCGTCGCCGCTTTTGACCTGGTACATCTGGAGATATTCAAATATCGGCCCGTCGAATTCCTCAAAACCGCTGCGGCGCGATGCCGCCTTCCATCCATCCACAATAAAATTGCGAACCGCCATCTCTTTGGGGTAAAAATCACGCGTTCCCTTGACTGCAGGAATTTTCATCGTCTCATCTCGTCTTTCGTTTGGATCTGGATTTGGCCTTCGTGTGTTTCTTTGCATCATATCGCTCAAACACTTTCGGGCCAAACTTGATTTTCATATATTCTTCCATTTGTTTGTCGGACGTAAAATGCAGCTCATAGCCGTAATCGCCGCTGGTCAGTTCGCAATCATCGGTCTTGTATGTGCGGCAGATTTTCGGCCGTTTTTCATAGTTGAGACACCGATTATCCGGCCCCAGATAAATACACGGATTCAGTACGTTCAGATACCAGTCGCCGTCTTCCACAAACACCTGCGTCTGCGTATGGCTCAGGTACCAGCGAATATCATCATAATCATCCGCATCCTCGGGTGTCTCAATCGGCAGTGCAAAATACCGACAGCACAAGCCCGAGCACTGATGACAGCGAATTTGGGCCTTCTTGCCGGCCTTATCTTTCTTTTTCGTTTTTGCCACAAACAACCTCTCATAACAGAGTAATGATTTGATCCCGGCCGCATCCTGTCCAACACCCGTGGATGGCAGGCCGGGGTCTTATACGATTTCAACATTAAAAACAAAATATTATATGCTGAATTCCCCCGCAGGTCAACCCGCGGCTTGGAATCGTGGAATCCTCCATACCTGCTGGAATTACCCCCGAAAACAAGAACGTCGTTCCGATAAGACCGCTCAGCCGCCTGCCCCGCATGCCTCCGCCGGTTCCAGCCCGCAGGAAAGCCACTGTGCCGCAAACGCCGCAAAATCAGCCAGTCCCACGATGCAATCCCCGTCAAAATCCATCGTCGGGCGGTTTGTGCAGACCGGGGTGATCGTCCCGCTGCCATTGGGCGACAGACTTGCCTGGCGGGTTCCGCCAAAGGCCCCCATATTCACGCGTCCTCCGTTGGGATTGGGTTCCAGGCCCGCTGTATCCGCCGGGTCTCCGCCGTCGATGCACAGGCTGGTCTGAGTATCCACCACCCAGGTTTCCGCGTTCGGATCCCACCGTCCCACCGCCGACTTGAGATGATAATCCCCGTTGTCCTTATCGGCAAACAGCGGATCGACAGCAATATTACCCGCCCCCGGTGCCGAGCCTGAATACATTCCGCTGGTATTTTGCCAAAAACAGTTGTAGGCAATCTGCCCGCCCTCGATCCCATATCCGGCATTATAGGCGACAATGTTATTCTTGATCACCGCCGTGGATTTTATCCCTGTTTTGCCGTTGGAGACCACCGTATTATTCGTCACCGCCCCCGTACAGCCCGTCATTCCGTAGCCGGTGTTTTGCGACAGAATATTATTGGCAATGCCCTGTGTGGCACAGTTGGACAATCCATCGCCATTGTTCAACGTGATGACATTTTCGCGGATCCCCACGGCGGTCAGTCCCGTAATGCCCGCTGCATTCTGACCGATGAAGTTGCCCTTGACCACGGTCTCTGCATCGCCGCCGCCGGATACGCCCGCCAGCCCGTGATTCATAATCCGGTTATTCTCAATCCGGCCCTTGCATTGATTCAGACCGTAGCCGGCATTGTAAAAAATCGAATTATCCAGAATCTGCCCGCTGCAGCTTTTCATGCCCGTGGTGTTATAGGATATCGTATTGCCCGAGATCACACCGCTGCATCCGCTCAGGGCGATATTGTTCTGGGCCAGCAGATTGGTCTGAATCGTCCCGCTGCAATTGGACAGCCCGATGCCGTTAAGCTGAATCAGGTTTTCTTCAATAGTCCCGGCACAGCCGGAAATACCCACCGCCCCATACACAATCGTATTGGAAAAAATCACCGGCGCCGCGGAATACTCCCCAATGATGCCGTTATCCAGCGTCATGATTAAGTTGCCGCGAATCGTCGGGCTTGCCCCGGAACAGACAATCGCATTCGTCGCGCTGCGCGACAGGTCCAGATACACCACGGTCGGCGGGCCCCAGCGATAATCCGCCCAGACAAACCGCTGCCCGCTGACGGCCGCCCGCTGCTGCATATTCACATCCGTACAAATCGCCGTTTCCACACTGGTCGTCAGGTTTTTGGAATAGATATCATAATTGCCGTTGCGGTAATCCTCCCATACCGCAATAGCCCCGTCTATCGAGGGATACGATTGTTCGCTGGACAGTGTGCTGACCGCAAACTCAGCCCCTCCGGACCGGCTTTTGGCATATAGGTCCGCGTTGCCGCTGCGGTAATCCTGCCAGATATAATACTGCTCCGAAATGGCAGGGTTAATCTGGTTTTTGGTCGCATTGCTGACGACGAAATTGGACCCAAGCTGGATATTTCTTCCATAAATATCGTAATTGGAGCCGGACCGGTAATCCTGCCAGATAACGACCATCCCCGAAATGGCAGGATTCAACTGGTCTTTTGTTGCATTGGAGACAATAAATTCCTCGCCGCCGGCCAGGGTCTTGCCGTAAATATCATACCCCGTCGAAGCCGCCGCGCGGTTGTCCTGCCAGACCACCACCCCATTATAAATCGCAGGCCCCGACTCATCCCAGGTGCCGCTGCTGACGACAAACTCCTCCATGGTCGTCAGGTTGATTCCATACACATCTGCATAATTCGGGTCATTGCGATAATCCTGCCAGACGACCACGTCTCCCCATACCGCCGGGCGGTTCTGAATGCCCGCTGCGGTGCAGATGGCAAACTCCGCACCCGTCGCAAGGTTCAATCCGTAAATATCCACGCCGGTCTGGTCATAATTTCGCTTATCCGCCCAGACGACAATATCCCCGTGAATCCTGGGCATGCCCTGTTCCGACTGGGCGTCCGCCAGCGGGTACGACCTGCCCCGTACCGTTACGCCCTCCAGCACCGACGAAGCCGTCTCGCTGAGGTTAAACGTCACTGTCCCCTCGATGATGGTTGCCGCCGTGACATTGGGATCCGCCGGATTAACGCCGGCCACGGTGATGCCTCGCCCGCCGTACCAGAAATCCTCACGGTACACCCCAGGCCGAATCTCCACCCGGTCCCCGTGCCAGGCCGCGAAAATCGCTTCCTGAATTGAGGTGAAATCCGCCGTACCATCGCCGGCCACGGTCAAAACCGCCCCATATCCGCATATTCCGGACAGAATAAACAAGATTAATACGCTTTTCATCGATATACTGATCCTACTTGAAATTTTTCGGTTCATCGCGGCTAAGTACAGTAGCTTCAACCAATTGCTTCTATTGCTCGCGGAATAATCATACCCGTTGGGTATAAAACCTCCATGTCCCCGAGATTGTACACCGACCGGTACCGGTTTTCAATTCCGAAATTTATCGGACCTGCCCGTGTGCTTTTCTACCGATGCATGTAGTGATGTGTTTGTGCTAATTCTGTGATACAGGCTGTTCTAATGCGACAAACTCATGCCGTGGACTTGCCTGTTCCCGAACATGCCAGACTCGAAATCCCAGGGGGCGATTGTCGAGATTCCTGCTGGTTGTCTCCCCATTGACCATCTGGATGGTGTTGTAAGGATTCTGGGTTACTTTATGCGTGTGTCCCCCTAATACCGCCGCGACCTGGTAGTGCTCAAACAGGGCCAGCAGTTCTGCCCGTTTTTCCTTTGGCAGATTCATATACTCGTCCGGCTCATCGGCTTGTTTGCAGAATAGGGGATAGTGCCCGACGACAAAGATTGGCTGCCCTTTGGCGGAAGCCTCTTTGAGGCTTTTTTTCAGCCAGGTATCCTGTTTTTCCGACTCGCCCTCTACAGGATTTTTCCAAAGCTGTGTATTAACGAAGATGAAAGCAGTTCCTTTGTGTTCAACCACAAAATAATCCTGCCCCAGCCGCTGACGATAAGTCTGCAGCGAGGCAGGCGTTGGTTCATTGCCGACATCGTGATTCCCCGGCACGCAGTAATACGGCATGGACAGGCCGTTTGCAATCTCTTTGAAATCAGCATAGGAGCGGTCATCGGCAGTATTGACCATATCCCCGCAGATGACAACCAGCTCCGGCCGCAGGGCATTGATCTGCCGAACCGCTTGCCGGAACGACGCCTTGTCCTGTTCATACTCGGTAAATCCCAGTTGCGGATCGCAAACCTGCACAAACGTGAATATTTTTGCTGGCAGTGCCCGACACGAGACCAAACACATCACCGCGAGACAGACCAGCAGAATTTTCACTACGTTCCGGATACTACAGAACGTTGAATTCATTATTGTCATAGCTACCATTTTTCAATTGAATCATAAACAACATCCTGGAAAGCAACCTGAAGTATTGATATCTACGTTTTGCATTTATTGTTTTTGAGTTTTCAACCCGCAGGGTTGAACCGGAATAGCTCCGGGCCAGCAAAGCGAAATCCGGAGAACCATCGCCGCCACACCCCAACCCCGAATGGGGTTGAATGATACACGCGATGCAATACCCAGCCAATCTCCCAGACAATGAAAATTCGATCAAGCTCTCTTTTTCTTACTTTTCTGCAAAGTGCTCTTCGACCAGATCGCACAGGATGTGGTAAGCTAATTGATGGATTTCCTGCACCGTGGACGTCGGGCCGTTCAGGGCTATGCATACATCAGACATCTGCTCCAGCGGGGTGTTGCTCTTGCCGGTGAAAGCGAGGATTTTGGCCCCTTTTGCCCTGGCGGTCTTGACGGCGGCGATGACATTCTTTGAGGTGCCGCTGGTCGAAAACGCCCACAGCACATCCCCCGGTGCCGCCAGACCTTCCATCTGCCGGCTGAAGACCTGCTCAAAGCCGTAGTCATTGCCGACGGATGTCAGAATCGACGTATCCGTCGTCAGGGCCACCGCAGGCAAGCCCCGGCGTTCCCGCCGAAATCGTCCCACCAGTTCCGCCGCAATGTGCTGACTGTCAGCCGCCGACCCGCCGTTGCCGCAGATATAGATGCACCCGCCTTGTTCCAGGCAGCCAATCAGCAGCTTTGCCGCTGCGGGAATGGTCACCCCGGCCTGTTTCTCAAAATCGGCAAGAACCTGTTTGTGTCCTTCGATAAATGTCTGAATCGCAGAATTCATAATGCAATCCTGAATAGTTTACTGTGTATTGGTATTGCCGGGAGCCTGGGCATTCGCCTGCGGGCCGCGGTTGCCTCCCTTGGAGCGTTTACGAAAACGTCCCGGCCTTCGACCGCCTTGCCGTGAGGAAGACTTGCCGCCTTCACGACCGCTGTGGTGCTGCTGCCGGCCGCCATGCTGCATTTGCGGTTCCTGCCCAATCCAGCGAGGCTCGATCTTGTTTTTACGAAACAGCAGCTTCAGTTTGCCCAGCTCCGACTGGACGATAAAGGTCAGCGCCTTGCCTTCCCGGCCCATGCGGGCGGTGCGTCCGGTGCGGTGGGTGTAGGCTTCCAGCTGCCGCGGAAAGTCGTAGTTAATCACGTGCGTCACGTGGGAAAAGTCCAGCCCGCGTCCGGCGATATCTGTCGCTACCATATAGCGTATCTGCATCTGGCGGAACCGTCGAAAAAGGCTGGTTCGTCGGGATTGCTCCAGTCCGCCGTGGATGATCTCTACCGAGTCGGTCTTGGACCGCAGGCGGTCATACAGTTTATCGGCACTGTTGCGGCTGTTGCAGAACAAAATCGCCTGTTTGGGGTCTTCCTGTTCCAGATACTGAATCAGTAACTCCAGCCGATGGCCGGGCTTGACCAGCATAAAATAGTGCTCCAGTGTATCCGGCGCGACCTGGTCAAGATTGAGTTCCACGACCGCAGGGTCTTTGAGATAGCGCTGGGCCAGGGCCTTGATTTCCTTGGGCATGGTCGCCGAAAACAGCATCGTCTGATGCTCATGCACCAGGCACGAAAAGACAAACTCCACATCCGCCAGAAAGCCCAGCTTGAGCATCTCGTCGGCCTCATCCAGCACAAACGTTTCCACCTCCGACAGCCGCAGGGGGGTGTTATACAGCAGATCAATCAGCCGTCCGGGAGTGGCGACCAGAATCTGCACCCCGTGGGTCAGTTTGCTGGTCTGGGTTTCCATCGAAAAGCCGCCATAGACGGCAAACGGCGCCACTTGGGTATATTTGGCAATCGCGGCAATCTCGGCGACATACTGCAATGCCAGCTCGCGGGTCGGCACCAGAATCAGGGCCTGTACCGCCTTTTTGTTCGGGTCCACCCGCTGAATCAGCGGAATCGCGCAGGCGGCGGTCTTGCCCGAGCCGGTCTCGGCGGTGGCAATCATATCGCGATGGCTCATTACCAGCTTGAAGGTCTGTTCCTGAATCGGGGTCAGGTCTGTCCAGCCCAGGTCGGACAGGGATTTCAGGATGTCGGGCTTAAGTCCAAGTTCATCAAAACGCATAAGTGTCTTCCAATCATGTTCCTATAATACATCAATATTCCGTATCAGGATAGACCAACTCCGCTTACAATGCAAGCCCAATCTGGAGACATAAAAAAAGCCCCCTCTGGACAGAGGAGGCTTTTGGATATTAGTGGTGATGCTATATCATTATTCTTCTGTATTGTCTTTCAGCTCGCGAATCCAGACGTTGCGGAACCGCATCGGATTGCCGTGGTCCTGAAGGCACAGGGGGCCGGTGGGGCCATGGGGTTCGTATCTGGAACGGACTTTATGGAACGTGGTGCCTTCGATCTGCCAGTTATCCTGAATCAGGACGCCATTCTGCAGGACGGTGATGGTGGCGGGCTTTTCAACCACATCTCCTTTGAACACGGGGGCATGGAAAATCACGTCATAGGTCTGCCATTGGCCGGGCTGGCGGCAGACATTGACCAGCGGGGGCTTCTGGCCGTAGATGGCGCCGCACTGGCCGTCGGCATAGGTGGGATTGTTGAAGGAATCCAAAACCTGCAATTCGTACTTGCCCATGAAGAAAACGCCGCTGTTGCCGCGACCCTGGCTGTCCCCTTTGACCTCGGCGGGGGTGCAGAATTCGATGTGAAGCTGGCAGGAACCGAAGGTCTGTTTGGTGCGGATTTCGCCGCCTTTGTTGGTGACTTCCATGTAGCCGTTTTCGACTTTCCACTTGGCAGGGCTGCCGTCGCCGGAGCTTTGCCAGGCCGACAGGTCTTTGCCGTCAAACAGGACGATGGCATCGGAGGGCGGGAGGAAGTTTTCTGCACCCGGGGTGATTACCGGGGGTACCGGACGGGACATGTCGTGTACTTCCCATTTATAAACCTTTTCGGCCGCACCGGCAACCAGCGCGATTGCGGCAAGAATGACTGTCACTTTAAAAGCCATGCGTTTCATCATTAACTCCTTAAACATTATATAGTTCGTTTTGAGACCATGTTGGTCTTTTTAGTTTGACGACCTAACCGACTCATCGGTAACGGCGATTTTTCTATCCGCCGAATTTTGGGCAGCCGGTATTGGGGCAACAACCGCAACCGCCGAAGTGCTGGTGGGGAGCTTCTTTGACCACGGCCGAAAAGCTGGAGAACTGCTTTTCCATCGGCTTGCCGCAATCGGGGCAGGCGGGGGATGTGCCGGGGCCGGATTTGACGAGAACTTCTTCTATCTTACCGCAGGATAAGCATTTATACTCAAATATGGGCATTATTGTTTCCTTATTATCAGGTATTCATGTTACAGGTTAACAGAATAGCGTGTGTTGCGGTTTCCTGCAAGTGCAATTTAGCTGCCGGCGGCCGGCTTCCAGCTTTCAGCAAATTGGGTTTGTTATGCAAAATCATATTTTTTGCCACCGAGGACACAGAGGGATAAGAGGAGTTATTATTTTTGACGGGATTGACGGGATGAACAGGATAATTGAGAGTGTATTGGTTCGTAGTTAATAGAATAACTGGATTCCCTCTTTCGAGGGAATGACAAGGGGGTGGATAGAAGGGGCTGCACGGGGGCGGGAAGCAAGAATTTGAGATTTGAGGGCAGGACATCCCGTCGCTTGTGCTGGGGGCTGCTGTTTAGGGGGATTTTTTTGGTGGGAATTGGGGGGGTGGGGGGATAGAATATCCTTTTCTGGAAATGGAACACAGCGGATTGGGAAAGGATAGACGGATGGCGCATTGGAAGTGGGTTCTGGCGGGTTTTGCGGGTATCATTTCGGCGGCGGTCTGGGCGGCGGGCAGTACGGACAAGGTGCCGGGGCCGGACAATCTGGATATTTATCTTCTGATTGGCCAGTCGAATATGGCGGGGCGGGGCACCGTCGAAGCCCAGGACCAGCAGATTGATCCGCGGGTTTTTGTGCTGGATTCGTCGAATGCATGGAAACCGGCGGTGGAGCCGCTTCATTTTGATAAGCGGCAGGCCGGGGTGGGGCCGGGGCGGAGCTTTGGGGCGGCGATGGCCCAGGCCAGTCCGGGCCGGAACATCGGGCTGGTGCCGTGTGCGGTCGGGGGGACGTCGATTCAGGTCTGGGTGCCGGGCGGGTATGACAAGGCCACGCAGACGTATCCTTATGATGCGATGCTCAAGCGGATTCGGATTGCGATGCAGGCCGGGACGCTGAAGGGGATTTTGTGGCATCAGGGGGAGTCGGATTCATCGATGGGGCTGGCGGGGACGTATTATCCGGCGCTCAAGTCGCTGATTGAGCGGCTGCGGAAGGAATTGAATGCGGCCGGGGTGCCTTTTGTGATTGGGCAGCTTGGGCAGTTTGCCGGGGAGCCATGGGATACGGGGCGGCGGGGTGTGGATTTGGCGCATCGGATGCTGGCGGCGCAGATGCCGTATTGCGGATTTGTGTCGTCGGAGGGGCTGGCGGATAGGGGTGATGGGATTCATTTCGATGCGGCCTCTGCGCGGGAGCTGGGCAAGCGGTTTGCGGCGGAGATGATACGCATTCAGACACGAGCGACGCCGTGGGAGCTGCCGGAATTTGAGCAATTGAAACCGCAGACGGACTTGCCGGATGTGATGACGATGCGGGATGGGACGGCGGTGAAGGATGCGGGGCAGTGGATGGCGAAGCGGCGGGATGAATTGAAAAAGCTGATATGCCATTATGAATATGGGTATATGCCGCCGCGGCCGCTGGCGTGGGCGATGACGATGGAATGCTATGACCCCAATTTTCTGGGCGGCAAGGCGATTATCAAGCAGGTGGTGGTTGGGTCGCAGGAGTCGGCGGTGCCGCCGATTCGGCTGCTGATGACGGTGCCGAAGAAGAATAAGGGGCGGTGTCCGGTGATTCTGGCGCTGAGCTTTACGGAGACCTATACGTTGACGGAATACGGCGGACTTCCGCTGCCGGCGGCGGTCAATCCGCAGGAGGCCAAGCGGGGCAGTTGGGCAAGCCGCTGGCCTTTTGAGAAGGCGATTGACCGGGGGTATGCGGTGGCGACGTTTTATGTGGGGGATGTGCAGCCGGATAAGGCCGATGCGAGTACGGGGGTGCGGAACAATTTCCGTTCAGGTGAGGCGGCGGATGCGTATGAGTGGGGGACGATTGCTGCCTGGGCATGGGGGCTGAGCCGGGCGGTGGATTATCTGGCCGAGGATGCGGAGGTGGACGGCAAGCAGATTATTGTGATGGGGCATTCGCGGAACGGCAAGGCGGCGCTGCTGGCCGGAGCGATGGATGAGCGGATGACGATGGTCATCTCGAATCAATCGGGCTGCTGCGGGGCGGCGCTGCATCGCGGCAAGCAGGGCGAGACGATTCAGAAAATCAATACAAGCTTTCCGCACTGGTTTGGCGGGGCGTTTAAGCGATTTAACGATAAGGAAGCGTATCTGCCGTTTGACCAGCACGCGGTGATTGCGCTGATTGCCCCCCGGCCGGTGCTGGTTTGCAGTGCACAGGAGGATCAGTGGGCGGACCCGAATAATGAGTTCGCCGCTGTCAAGGCGGCCTGGCCGGTTTATACGCTCTTGACGGGGTATTCGTTCAAGACCCAGCAGATGCCGGGGGTCAACGTGCTGACGGATGGACCGGCGGCGTATCATATCCGGCCCGGCAAGCATGATGTGACCGAGGCCGACTGGGAAGTTTTTATGGATTTTGCAGATCGGTTTGTTAAGCCGTAAGTCGGCGGTCGCTTATTTTATCTTTATGGTTATCGTGCAGGGGGCCAGGCCTTCGGCTTCGGCGCGAAGGGTTGCGGTGCCTTTTTTGGGCAGGGATTGGATGACGGCAAGGCCGCGGCCGTTAAAGGCTTTTCGCATGGTACCCTGATGCGGTTCGTGGCTGGCGGGGTTGGCGTTATCGAGGCCGATGATGGCGGCGGGGCCGGACAGGGTGAAGGTCACGAGGTTTTCAGCGTCGGGGATGCGGATGCCGGCGGCGTCCACGATGCGGAATTCGACATGGCAGATGTCTTTGCCGTCGGCGGCGAGGGTGTCGGCGTCACAGACCAGTTCGACTGCGGCGGGCTTACCGGGAGTCTGGAGACTGTACTCACTGACGGGGGAACCGTTTTTGCGACCCACGGCCTTCAGGGTGCCGGGCTGGAAGGGGACTTGCCAGCTTAAGGCGCGCTGGCGTGCTTCGGAGTAGGGTTTTGTGCCGAGCGAGACATCGTTGAGGAATAGTTCGACTTCGTCGCAGTTGGTGTAGCAGATGACGCGGACGGTTTTGCCGGGCCAGTTCCAGTGCGGCTGCACTGGACGGCCGAAACGGGGCTGGCCGGGTTCGGGCATTTCCTGACAGGCGATATAAACCATCGGTTCGGCGGCCCAGAGGCTCTGGCGGAACCAGCCCTGCGGCTTTTTGAATCCGCACAGGTCATAGAGGCTGCGGTCCCAGTGCTTGACCGGCCAGGCGGTGGCTTCGCCGAGATAGTCGATACCGGTCCAGAGGAACTGACCGCTGATGTAATCGTTATTGACGACGGCTTCCCAGGCATTCAGCGAAATGCTGTTCTCGCTGCCCAGCAGACAGCGTTTGGGATACGTGGTGTGGTCTTCGGGGTAGCGCTGTTCCTGATAATTGTAGCCGACCACGTCGAGGATGTCGCCGAAGCCGACGGCGTTGGACATCGGGGCGTTGGCCAGTGCGGCGGTGACGGGGCGGGTGGTGTCGAGGGCCTTGACCGCTTCGACTAAGCGGGTGCCGTAGCGGGTCAGGTCAGACGCGGGCGGATTGCCGGGGCGGTAGTCATTGCCCAGCACCGGGTGGGAGAAGGGGTCGTTGGCGTAGTCGATTTCGTTGCCGATGCTCCAGAGGATGATGCTGGGATGGTTGCGGTCGCGGCGGACCATGTCCTGAATGTCGCGGACGGCCCATTCCTCGAAGACTTCGTTGTAGCCGGCACGGCTGGGAGTGCCTTTGTTCCAGCCGGCGACCCATTTGTTCTTGCCGGGGGTGAATTCGTCAAAGGCCTCGTCCATCACGAGAAAGCCCATGCGGTCGCATAAATCGAGAAATTCAGGGGCGGGCGGATTGTGGCTGCAGCGGATGGCGTTGGCACCGATTTCCTTCATGGCGGCCAGGCGGCGAATCCACATTTTTTCAGGCACGGCGGCGCCGACACAGCCGGCGTCATGGTGCAGGCAGACGCCTTTGATTTTCATATTAACACCGTTGAGGAAGAAGCCTTCGTCCGGATCGAAGCGGAAGGTACGGATGCCAAAGGGCGTTGTGGTATTGTCGATGGTCCGGCCGTTGACGGCGACGGTGCTGTGCAGGGTGTACATGGCGGGATTGTCGGGCGACCAGAGGACGGGATTTTTGACCGACAGTTCCCGGCTGAGGATTCGGCTCTGGCCGGCGGCAAGGGATTGCTCGGCTTTGGCAAGGGCGACGATACGGCGGTCCGGGTCTTCAATGGTCAGCGTCAGGGTCAAGGTCTGGTCGGCGGTGGAGGAATTGGTCAGTGCGGTTTGGACCTGAACGGCGGCAAGCTGCTCGCTGGCGGCGGGGGTGGTAATGAAGGTGCCGCAGTAGTCGATGTGGAGCGGATCAGTGATGCAAAGGCGGGTGTGGCGATAGATGCCCGAGCCGGTGTACCAGCGGGAGTCGGCGTATTCGGAATGATCCACGCGGACGGCGAGCACATTATCAATGCTGCCGAAACGCAGATGCGGCGTCAGGTCGTACTGGAAGCTGATGTAGCCGAAGGGACGCTTGCCGAGGGACTGACCATTGAGCCAGACTTCGGAATTGTTGTAGATGCCGTCAAACTCGATGGCGATGCGTTTGGATTGCAGGGCGCTGTCGAGACGGAAGGTCTTGCGATACCAGCCGATGCCGCCGGGCAGGTAGCCTGTGCCGCTGGCCCACTGGTCGCTGTAGGGGCCTTCGATGCTCCAGTCGTGGGGGATATTGACGTTGCGCCAGGTGCTGTCATCGAATTCAACGGCCTGAGCGCCGGCAGGGTCGGCTTTGATGAATTTCCAGTCAAAGTCGAAGTCGCGGTAGAGGCGGGCGGTTTTCGGGGCGCAGCCGCACAGAGTTAACGCGAGCAGTCCCAGCGATACGATCAGGATTTTCGGCATACGGTGCATGGTTATCCTTTGGTATAGAGTATTGTTAATTTCGGAACACGGCGGAAGGCTGCTGTTTGAGCAGTGACGATTGGTCGCCGGCGGTCAGGTAGATATCCACCGGGGCATTGGGTTTATCTTCCCACCGAAAGGTCATAATGCATCGCGGAGGGATTTTATAATTGAGCCGCTGCTGGTTCCATTGCAGTCTCAGGAATGCGGGCTGTTGACCGGGATTGACGGCGTAAAGAACAATTGAGCCGTCGGTGTTTTTGAATGCGACGGTGCGGATATCGCTGTCGCTGGAGTCGATGCGAACGGCGCCGGGACGCAGAAATTTGCTGGCGTGTCCGAGGGCGTAATAATGCGGGCGAGGCGAGACCTGCTTCGTGGATTGATTGAGGGTGACGACACCATAGCAGGTATCGCAGCCGCCGGGGATCTTCGGGCCGTTCTTTTCGTCGAGGACGAGGTTCCATTTGATAATCGTTTTGGCCCAGTGCCGCAGGGTATCGACCATAAACACGCCGTTTCGGACCAGGTCGGCCTCGAAGCCGCGGTCGTTCCATGTGCCGTCGGAGCCTTCGGTGAAGTAAAGGGCTTTGTCGGGAAAGGCCTCATGCACGGCCGATTGGGCGGAGACTTTACCGGCGTAATGATGGAATGCCGTGCCGGCGATGTACGGTCGGACGTTCGGGTCGGACAGCACCGCAATGGGGTAATCCGGATTGTCCCAGTTGTGATCCCAGATGAGGATTTTGGCGGCAATCTTGTTTTTGGCGAAAGCCTGCCCCATTTCTTTAACCAGTCGGGCCTGTTGGGCCGGTTCCATCCGGCAGCCGGCATAGGATTTGGGCTCGTAATAAGGTTCATTCTGTGGCGTGACTGCATCAATCGGGATGCCGTGTGCAGTGTAGGCCTGGATGAATTTCACGAAGTAGTTGGCGTAGGTGGTGTACACATCGTCTTTCAGATGCCCTGAGCCGATCAGACCGGTGGTTTTCATCCATGTCGGCGGGCTCCAGGGGCTGGCCATGATGCGGACATCCGGATTGATGGCTCGGATTTCCCTGAGCGTGGGGATGATATATGCTTCATCATAGGCAATCGAAAAGTGCTTCAGGTCGTAGTCGGCGGTTACCCCCGCGGGAAGGTCGTCATAGCTGTATTCCTTCAGGCGGAAATCCGAGGCCCCCATGGGCTGACGCAGATAGCTTAACCCGATGCCTTGAACCGGGTCAAACAGGTCGGTCAGGACGGCCTTGCGCTGGTCGGCATTGAGGCATTGATAAAGCAGCCATGCTGATGAGTCGGTCAGTGAGGCCCCGAACCCTTCGATTTCCTGATATTCGGTCGCCGGATGAATGGTGATGATGACCGGGCTGGACGGTTTTGGCGGAGTACTGCCCGAATCGGCAGCGGGGCAGAATGTGGACAGGAGAAGTGGTAATATCACTGTTGCAGCAACTATGTTCTGCGTTTTAATCTGAAACATCGATTTACCTCTTCATGGATTATATGACGTTATGAGTGATTTACGGCCGCATGAGAATGCCGCCGTTGACGGCGATGTATTCGCCGGTGATAAAGGCAGCGGCCTCATTGCTTGCCAGAAAGAGGATGGCTTTGGCGACATCTTCGGCGGTGCCGTTGCGTCCGAGGGGTGTTTCGGCGGCCATCTTCTTTTTGCGTTCGGGGGTGGAAAACTGCTCGTGGAAGCGGGTTTCGATGAGGCCGGGCATGACGCTGTTGACGCGGATGCCGAAAGGGGCGAATTCTTTGGCCATGGCCAGGGTCAGAGTAGCTACCGCGGCTTTGGCGGCTGCGTAGATGCCGGAGCCTCCTCCTCCGCCGTTGTGTCCGGCGATGGAGCCGATATTGACGATATTGCCGTGTGATTGTTTCAGACAGGGCAATGCGGCCTGGGTGACGAGGAAAACGCTTTTGGTGTTGGTGTCAAAGACATTGTCAAAAAATTCCACAGACGAATCGGCGATATTGACCCGCTGAAGCATCGTGCCGGCGTTGTTGACCAGAATGTCGATGCCGCCGGCCTGTTCGGCAAAGCGGTTGACCATGTCGGCGGCCTGTTGGGGATTTCGCAGGTCTGCTTGGAGGAGCCAGCCTTCGGACAGGGCCTTGACCTTAGCCAGGGTCTGGCGGGCGCCGTCTTCGGTCTGATTATAGTGGACGCCGACCCGGGCGCCCTGCTGGGCAAAGAGCTCGGCGGTCGCCGCCCCGATGCCGCTGCTGGATCCGGTAACGAGTACTTTTTTATCTTGTAAATCCTGATAGAGCATTGCCGTTATCCTTAACTAAAGTGGTGCCATAACCTTACAAGGCGGCGGGGCAGGTGTCAATCGAAAGTTTCGTCGCGTGCAGGGATACCGAAGAAATCGCAAAAAAACGTTTCTTTTTGTCGCGGATAAACGTATAGTGATGTCTGGTTTATACAAGGTTTAAAACAGATTGTTTTGGAGATAAAAAGCCGTCTATGGAACGGATTAACTACGCGAATTTATGGCAGCCTTTTTTTGAGGAGGCGGGGCTGCGGACCTTTGATGATTTTTTCCAGCGATTTGAAGGGACTCCGATTAACAAGAATACCAAACGCAGCGTGGTAATGCGGACATTTGAACGAGCCGGCGGAACCAAAATACTGTTTATGAAGCGGTTTTTCAATCCCCATTTCAAGGACATGCTGTTTGCAGTGCGAAACTGGGGCGGCCTGTGCAGTCAGGGGCAACTTGAATGGAATAGTGCTAATTACCTGTTGGAGCATGGAATTTCGACGTATCGGCCCGCCTGTTTTGGGCACAGAACCGTGGCAGGTATTGAGCGTCAGTCGTTTTTTATCACCGAACAGCTTGCCGGGCAGTGCCTGATGGATGTGATACACGATCACTGGCGAAATCTTAATGGTGATGAACAAAACCGCCTGCTCCGTGAGCTGGCTTTATGGATTCAGAAGATTCATCAGCTGGGGATCAGTTTGCCGGATTTGTATGTGTATCATCTGTTTGTTGACAAGGGTCAAGAGGGACGATTCAATTTTGCCGTCATTGATCTGCATCGAATGAGTGTTGGAATTCCCCAGCGACGGATGGCCGCCTGCCGTGTGGAAAATCTGGCCCGGCTGATTTTCAGTATGCGCGAGGAGTATTTCACTGCGGCGCACAAACAGACGCTGCTGCGAACCAGTCTGAATGATTTACCCGATGGGCAGGTGGATAAAATGCATGAAGCAATCTTCCGGCGATGTGAACAGATTGGCAAGCGGCGACGACCTCCGGTCTATTAATTAGATTTATGCTGTCATGAAAACCAGAATGAAGGAATGTACTCATGGAAGCCAGAAAACCGTTTTATGTGGATTTGAACGATAAGCAGGAATATCAGCGTCTCATGCAGGCCCCGCAAACGTTGGGAATGAAAGCCGGGCGGGTCTTTCTCGGGCCGGGGGATGAGTGCGGCAGTCACAGTACCGAAGCCCGCGAAGAACTGCTGGTGTTTCTCAATGGTCGGGGCCAGGCGGTCTTCGGAGGTAAAGACCGGATTCTGGTTGGTAAAGGCAAGGTACTGTATATCCCTCCGCATACGGAACATAATATTGTCAATACCGGCTCGGATCCGCTGGTGTACGTCTTTTGTGTGACACCCGTGAAATAGCAGCCGCTCTGTTTTTTCATGCGTAAATTAAAACAGCAGCAAGGACGGCTTTGAAACCGGCTTTGCTGCTGTTGTGTTTAAGTCCTCGTTTATTTGGCCAAGTCTTTGATTTGGTCGGGGGTCAGGGCGCGGTTGTAGATCTGGACATGTTCGATTTGTCCGCCGAAGAAGTTCTGGATAGTGCCGTTGTTGTTGGCAACCCC